>Ga0131853_10019081_pt1 | contig 12478 bp, 4 predicted proteins | sample TergutLab28metaG_FD_92764 | JGI IMG/M metagenome (GOLD analysis project Ga0131853, IMG submission 92764) | Labiotermes labralis P1 segment gut microbial communities from Petit-Saut dam, French Guiana - Lab288 P1 (version 2) (version 2) | ecosystem: Host-associated > Arthropoda: Insects >...
AGCGCCGGGGATCGAACCCGGGACCTCTGTATCTGTAGCCAGAAACTCTGACCACTAGACCACAGAGGCGGTCGTTTACTCACTTCTAGACCTTTATAAATCTGTGACGTAGCTCCGACATGTTTCGGTATATTTAACACCGCATTTGGTTGGTAAAGTAAATTGAATACATATACACCTAAAAAATACATAGAATGGACAACTTTAAAATAACTCTTACTTGATATTTTATTTTCGTCCTTCTCATTTCCTCTATGGCCCATACAGCCAATTGTCAGTGATCTGATTGTTGTGTTTTATTACAGGTAAGTCTGCTGATCTGTATTCTGTGACTAATGCTCCAAGTAACCCACCAGACTGAAAAACAAGGTCAGTTGGATAATTTATATTTTCGTTTGTCTTCGAGTGGCATTACTTATTTTTATTATTTCGATTCATAATATTATTAACTTACGATACTGTTCTTTGGGATAGTTTAGCTTAGGATCGTTTTTATTGCGCTGTACATGTCTTGAGAGTTCTAGAAATCGCAACCGCGAAGAGCACTTAACGCGTTACGTGTTCGCTCACGTGACTGGAGAAGCATCTGCCACATAGTCTATGCGCGTTTGCCTATAAACTCACTGTACTTTAATGGATATCGAGTTACCTGCAAATGAGTCCCAGTTAGAGGAGTGGGGACGTGTGGTCGAATTTAGAGTGCGTTTACACTTGTGGATATGCGTTTGTTAATTGTCCTTGATACTTATTTGTACAAATGTATTGATCCTGGCGCTGCACCACATTCGGATATATAGGGTTGTTTCAGCTTCTTGTTAAAATTGCATGTCCAAGGTACGCTCTGTCACAGTTATGGTATAGCTGAGGCGGTTATTTGCCGACGTCGTGACTGCGAAGGGAGTTGATTCACTACGTGGAATTAATGGTAGACAAAATGACACTGGTACGGCTCTCAGTTGTAGCATTTTCGCTTTTCCTGCCGTTCATTTTTCCACTAATGTTCACAGTATTTTTAAATGTCTCGTGCGTATATTTAGCGTTGTTTCGTTTCTATAATTCTCCTGTTCCAAAATTTTATTTGATATTGATGTATGGATCCATGTCATCTCTCTCGACTGGCTCTGGTGTATCTGGTAACTTCACTCTCAATAACCGTATAATTTTCTGTCGCTTTAGTACCCTGCAGTTTTTTTTGTTGTTGTTGCTTTCTGTAGATACTGAAGTTTTAATATTATTTTAGTGTAAAGTTTTGCCTAATTTTTCTTCCTTTCCTCCTAGTCCTCTAACTTTTCAGGTTGCATATTTAAATCGTAGTACATACATCTGCCATCATGGGCCAATGCAGTGGGCCCGTCTGAGCCACAGTATCAAGGTGCTGTGTCTCACCTGTCTCTTACAACGAGCTAAATAACTACGCTTTGTTCCTTTAGTGATTTATTTTACTGCCTATCTCAGGCTGTTTAGCAGCGAATGGTAAGATGATTGCTGAAGTAAAACGTGTTGAGAAGGAAGTTTTTGGTCCAGCCGGTGTACTATGCCGAAATTTGCCCGGACTCATTGTATAAAATCATGAACAACTTCAGTTAGGCTAGCCGGTGTCCTGTCCAAGGTTCGAACAGCGGCGCTGGGTGGGTGGGCAGGTATCCAGGTATGAATATGGGCGATTCGTAAGTTATTTAAACTTCTTGATTTTTTTTCTGAATCCGTTCACAGTCTTAAAATCATACAAACATATGAGGGCTGATTCTGAAGCATTACGCGGCCGTGCATTCCGTTGTTAATCAGTAAATTAAATTACTTGTACAGTACGTGGCGCGCTGCACCGCAGACTGGCTGTATATTGAAATATGTTGCAGTAGGTATTAAATGCTGCTGAAGTCTGTTGCAGTAGGTATTACACGCTGCTGAAGTATTTTTCAGTAGCTATTACACGCTGTTGAAGTCTGTTGAAGTAGGTATTAAACGCTGCTGAAGTCTGTTGCAGTAGGTATTACACGCTGTTGAAGTCTGTTTCAGTAGGTATTACACGCTGTTGAAGTCTGTTGCAGTAGGTATTACACGCTGTTGAAGTCTGTTGCAGTAGGTATTACACGGTGTTGAAGTCTGTTTCAGTAGGTATTGCACGCTTTTGAAGTCTGTTACAGTAGGTATTACACGCTGTTGAAGTCTGTTGCAGTAGGTATTACACGCTGTTGAAGTCTGTTGCAGTAGGTATTACACGCTGTTGAAGTCTGTCGCAGTAGGTACTGCAGGCTGTAGGATCGACGTCGTGAGCCTATAAATATCGCATGTTGCCTTCTATAGTGCTGATTGTATCTAGTTAGCAGGCCTGCTTTTCTCGAATCTTCAGCAAAAGCTTCTAAACTGATATGTGCAGTCCGGTCGCTGTCGTTGATGGTGCGTTAGGATAGTTATTGCTCTCTTTTTAATTAACTGGGTTATAGGCACACGTTTTTTTCAAGTAAAGTAGTAGTTATGAAATGTAAAGTGATTACAGAGGGCAGTCTTCCTTCAGCACTTCATGAATATTCCTGGGCTGTATGAATTTTTTTTTTCATTATGGAGCCCGAAAGTTCATCAACAAATAGACAAAATATACAATTTTTTAAACCCATACCTTCAGCGTAGTACTACGTAATACATGTGCAGAGGGGCCGCGATAGCGTAATCGGTGTAGCGACTGGCTACGAGTTGGACGGTCTAGGGATCGAATCCCAGTGGGGCGGCGGCCTAGATTTTCCATTATCGTTCAAACCGGCCTTGGGGCTCACCAAGCCTCCTGTACAATGGGTACCTGGGCATGGCGTTGACCAGTCACCCCCACCTGGCGCCGAGGTTAAAGAAAGAGTAGCACTATGCCTCTGCTTCCACTCTGTACCTTCATGTCATGTTATATTGTGAACGTTACCTTTATCTTCACTGTTAATATAGACCTTTGTTGGATGGTCGTGCTTCGTGTTAATTGTTGGTCACACAGGTCTGAAACTGTGGTTTCCACCGTTTGTAGGACACTGTTAATCAGCAAGAAACAAATTGTCTGTGCGATTGATGGTGTCTGGGTAGCTTTGTCATTAAAGTACCTTCATATTGTATGTTGGGCTGTGGTTCTTATTAAGAGCAGAGTCTTTAATGTAGTGACCACTTCCAGATGACTCTGAAGCCCGTACTACACCAGATAAATGGGTGCTGAAAGTTGTTCTTTCTTGGAGAGAGTCTTTCTTTGCATACTGCCTGCGACCGGTCGATAAGCTGTTCCAAATCGAGTTCTCCACAGAGTGCGATCTAGTGCTTTATCGTTCAGTTTTCAGTATCTTGTTTTCCTTAATGTCATCCAGTAGCTGCCTACGTTTTCTTGCTCGTATTCTCGTCCCTTCTATCTTTCCTCAAGCAACATGTTTTAGAGGCATTTCCTACCACAAGATGTTAACCAACTCAACTAGCAGTATTTTACTCTTTGTTCGTTCTTTCTTGATTGTTTATAGTACTACTTTTTCCACACGATCGGTCCAACGAATATCCATCCTTCTCCAGCTCCACGTTCAACTGATAGCGTGAAATGGAACACTCATCTTCGTCTAGAATCAAGATAGAGAATTACTGAGCTCTATCTCCGCTTTCCTCGTCCAACTTCGTGTCATACCTACACACAGGGCTGATTGACGCCAGCCTGAAAATTGTGGCCCTCGCAAGGTTGTCCGGCAGTCGGCTGCAGTAAGTATTCGTCTAGTGAGGAACTGATTATCATAATCCGGCGACGGTTATGACTTGGTTCTTTGTGTTTTCATGTTCAAACGCACCACCGGAGTTCAACTCCGCGGTACATTCGGTTAGGTTTCTACACAACGCAACCATGAAGCAGACTTGTTCACTGTGGCCTTGTCTTACTTGACAGGAGCTGTGTTCGACTGTTTCGGTGAAGACCGTACTTGCAAAAAAAGAAAAACTTAGCTGACTGTCAGCTGTTTGTGCGCAGGATTTTAACCATGAGAGCTGCAGAAAATTGAGTTCTGAGGAAGGAAATATGGGACGTGCCGTAAATCACTTGGGATCTGGAATTGTTGTAGCCTGAAACTGGTTTTGTATAATGAAGAGACCTGACTAAGGCTGAATCACGGCGAAATTTTTCGCAATAACAGTCACACTGAAGTCTTCAGCAGACGCAGGGACCCCTAAAGGCTCAGGTCAAACTGTCGACCTCTGACGACAGAAACTTATAAAGTAATGGGTAAGTCTTTAGTTCACCTATAGACATTAGGCCATAATTAGCTTACATAGGGGTCTGGTAGCGTCACTTGTTAACATACGGTGCATACAGGTAAAGGTATAAAGTTCACCCTAGAACAGGTCACGAAAGCCTAAAGGTAGAATAGAGATATAGCCATACTCTTACCTTAACCTCGGCGCTAGATGGGGTGGGTTGTCAACGCCACGCCCCGGACGCTTTACCCCCGAGAATGACCCGGTACCCATAGTATAGGAAGCTGGGTGGGCCCCAGGGCCGGTCTGGGTGGGTGCGGAAAATCTCGCCTCTACCGGGATTCGATCCCCGGACGGTTCAGCCCTTAGCGAGTCGCTATACCGACTGAGCTATCCTGGCCCACTACGGCGCATAAAACAAAACGCCATAAGAGGACCGTGGAAAACACTGGGTGGTTAAATCACACACAGTATTATTTTCTTTTGTGGCACAAACCTTGTGATATCATGCAGGTATTATTTGTTGATGCACGTGTGTTTGATGAGGGATGTTATAAAAAGAAATGCACTTTTTTTTTGCGTGATCCTCGCCTGTTATGCTTGCATAGCTACAGTCACTCTCCCCTCCGCATTAATGACGAGTCGTAATGCAGCCTTGACATGAATTGTCATTATTAAACCACATTGTCATTATCCTTTTAATAGTTCTTTCTATAATGTGTGGGAAGAAGCCGTCCTATATTTTGTGATAGAACACTGTGGTTACTTACTGTGCATTTTTGTAGCACTATGGCTCGACCCAGCGTGAGGATGGGGATACCGTCACGGCGGGCGGAATGTCTCTGGAGAGGTCGTAATCGCGCGGCGCAGCGGAAATGATTTGGCCGATATGGAATCGTTAACGTGAGGAACACATCAGCGTTGTACTAACTTAGGCGTGTTCGCGTCATCGTCAAGCGGCTGTCCGAAGCACGCTGTCCGGCTGACGTGTGTGTCCGTCCGTCCTGTCTATGTGTTTAATGTTTTTTTTTAACAGCCTCGCAAATTTAGCATTTGAATGTTGAAAGTCGACAGGCGGTAACAGAAACGACGTTCTAGGTCTGTTTCACTGTGCGTAATTTCCCAACTTCTACTTTGTGATAAATCAAAACGCCCCCACTGTTGCACTGTCACCTGTGTTTGCCCTCCGCTCTTTGCCCTACTCATCTGTTGTTCTAAAAGTAGCCATGCAGCGGCGTTGTCTGTTCGTAATACTTATGGTAAATGATGAATGAAAACAGGCTCTGAGAAGATGGAATGTCAGGTACGGACCAGTTCTGAATGTCAGGTAGGACCAACTCCCTTGGAAGTACCGGGATGCTGATAAGTCCTTAGCCCGACCAGGAAGGAAGCGAGCTCGGAAGCATGTCAGGGACGCGCGTGATTTCAACAACATCGAGACGTGAGCTGTCAAGTTTTTTTTTTCCTGCAAGGCAGGGCACCGAAGGAAATTCACGCCATTCTGATAGAAACATTAGCCTGTTTCCTTCCTGGTCGGGCTAAGGACTTATCAGCACCCCTGTATGAAAAGGCCGTGCCATGGCTGGGGCGATAGAGCGCGTCCTGTCACTGCAGAGACCCGGGTTCAGTTCCAGGCCAGTGTGTGTAAGATTTTGGTGAGTGACGTGGCACTGGGGTAGGTTTTTCTGCGTACTTCGGCTTTATCCCGTTAGTGTCATTCGACATTGCTCACTCCACACCCAATTCGTTCGTTAGTTCGTCCATTCGTTACGGGCGATATAAAGTATCAGCAAATGACAGCGTCGTTAAATAACTCACTTAAGCTATGACTTTTCAAGTGCTGGCCGACTTCTCCGCTTCGGTAGTCGCCACCTGCACTGCTGTAGCTGCTTGCGTTGTGCAGTTGGTCCGAAATTTATACAGTCGCTATTTTACTCCATAAACATGTGTTGCGGACGTGGCGTAGGTTAGGAAGATAATTTGTAATTATGCAGTGTAAAGGCTATGCGTGGAAGCGCCTCTTTGTTTGGGGGCGTGCTAAGTAACACGACCGAGACTGTCCTTGTATTCTGTCTCTGGGCTGATATTTGATCTTGGAACTGCAGCATACGAAACTGTTTATAGTTTACGGACCGTATTTTAAGTTGATGATTATGAAGAATCTTCGTCTCCATGGAACATATTTTCCAACGCGCGACTCTCGATTCTTTTGGGATGAAGTTACATAACCTCAAGTAATCGGTGGCAAGGCAGTGTTTGTGCTCAGCTGGAGATCATGAAGGCTGAAGAATCCTTTTTATCACATTCGCATTGACTGGGCCGTGAACCCTGATCGGTTTCGGCTGAGATTTACGAGTATGTGCTAGTCGAAAGAGCAGTTACGCGGTCAGCCTGTGCAGAGGTCGCTTCTTCATATCGTTTGCACGGTCGTGGAGACCGGAATTGCCAGTTACTTATTCCACGTAAATGGAACTGTAAGGTACTGTTCAGCCGTTCACACTAACACAGGACGCACAGATTGCTGCCTGATTGTTGCGTATGTCTCATCAGCGGCTACGAAAGTTGTCGCATCTGTCTGAGACACGGTTCTTTGATATGTGTTTGGTCGTCATTGGTCGTCATTTTGGTATATAAATTCACCGAGTGTTCTCGACTTGTTTTGGAAGTACCCATATCAAATCTCATTGGGGTTACCGAGTATCCTGACTTCAGCTTCCGTAGGTTAAGTGAATACCGGTATAATACAGTTACATTTGTTCTACCTGTGCTTTTGCAACAGCCTCGTAAATAATCTAAGAATCCGTTACTCAGTATGTGTATTAATGTAGAGTAGAAATGAAAGATTGGTTCTTTATTTGACATTAGCTGATGTCGTTGGGGGAAAAGAGCGTTGTCAGCTGTTCCGCTTTGATCTAAATTTAATTTGAAAGAAACGCGGAGGCGAATGCGACTCGAGGGCATCAGTTAGCCACTGTGGTAACGTAACAAACAAATTCCTGGGTTATTTGAACACTTTCGGGGAATTGTCAGTTAATGCGTACGGAGGGAGTGGGACGTGATCAGCTTTACATTACTGCCGTATGAGCTGCTGAATAGGGTGTTCGGTGGATCACACAGCATTTATGCATGTTGTGAGGATTGAAATTTCCAGTGACTGTATCTGTCCAGCCCTCAAGTCATTGGCGTCTACTGGCCACATAAGTATTTCCGATTGGTCACTCTAAATTTTCAGGGGTGAGGAACGGGGTACAGATCAGAGCCGTAGACTGGAGGATTACAGTACAACGAATCGTACTGCCTTTTATTTCATCACCTGTATAATGCGTGGTGCGGAGTACTTCTGTAAATAATTAAGCCGTCGTTGTGTAGGCTAGTTTTCATATTATGGACTAAGTTTTATCTTCCCAATTGTTGCTACTCGTACCCGCGACTTGTTTAGTCCTGCAACGAAAAGAGACAGGTTTGCTTAGCCTGTAGGCTGTGTGATGCCTGAAGAGACGGACGGTGACTGTAGCGATGAAAATTGTCGATGGTATATCCCCATCACCACGGAATGGCGCGTCCTCAGGTTGCGGATGGAGGAACGGCATCCAGTATGAAGAATAGCTTCGAATACATTGAATAAGCAGTTGCGGACAGCCGACAAGAGGTGGTCCTCCAGCTTGGGGGTTGGGCGAGGTGCTAACAACTTCTCACCGTATACACCTATCTTGTTACGAAATGTTCAAACTGAAAGTCTCGGACCTGGGCTGATACTTTAGCACAGGATAGGGACAGGTGGCGGGCACTTGTGAATGCGATAATGAACCTTCGAGTTCCATAAAATGCGGGGAATTTCTTAACTAGTCGAGAACCGGTAACTTCTCAAGAAGGACTCTGCTTCAGGGAGTAAGAGTAAGTATATCCGTGCAGATCGTAATAGGCGGTGTTAACCCTGTGAGAACCACAAACATATTATCGCCCGTTGAAGGAATGCGATTCACATGTCATTGACGTCAGAAATGCGTGATCAATTCGACGTTCTGATGCGATAAGTGGAATCCATTATATTTCACACCAGATTTCTCCGACACAGACTTTGCACTGTCGGAACTGGAACGCCCAGTTGTCTGGGTCAGGACGTAGTTTATTTCTTGCCACATGGTAACGCGCAGCATCTGACAGACGTGCGGGCCTCTGTTCGCGTTCAGAAGCGTTCAGTTTTCCTTTCTGTCATAAGAATGCATTACGAGCAAGGAGTGGAAGGAGAAAAGGAGGAGGAAGTTGACAGTAGAAAGAAGGAGTTATATAATTCGCTATTCTCCAGATATTATGGTTATCCCATGAAGGCCATTGAGACAGGTTGTCCATTATCTCACACGAGAAAGATGAGAAACGGAACGGCATACAGCATTGTATTCGGAACACCAGAAATGTCGAGCACATTGTGACTGGGAGGGTAATAATTAAGTGAATCTTACAGAAATAAAGCGCGTGGATATGGACGAAATCCTTCCGGCCCAGGTCGTGGGTCAATAGCTAGCTGTTGTAAATACAGTAATAAACGAGCGGATTTCATGAAAGTTGTGAAGTATGTGGACGGGGCCACTGAACAGACTCCATATGTAATTGCATAGTTCTGAATACTCCAGAATACTCTTAGTTGCTGTGTGGCTCTGACCGGCTGGAACGATTTCGAACACTCAGAGACGCGACGTACCGCGGTGTATAATTTCCTTTAATTCAGAGATTCAGTCCAAGGTAATTTGACACTACAGCTACACTAATTACGTAGTGTTGAATGGTATGGCAATGGCCATGAATGGTGGTGAGTAGCGAGAGACTGGCAGAGAATATGATGACCGGACACTGACCCTCCCTACGTCTGAAGGAACCAGTACAGACGTCGAGAAGCGTGACCGAGAATGAATTGGGTGCCAGACGTATGCTATATGAATGCGTTGCAACTAAGTTAATCCTACTGGTTTATTTCTTTTAGCTTACCTTAGTCAAAGTGTATAATAAAACCTAACACGGTTAATAGTTGCCTCTAAAATTTACTTTTTCATATCCGTTTTGGCACGTTATGGGTACTAGATGTCACGTAAGGGTCGACTGCGAATCTTGAAGTTTCCTAAGGTTATGTGTCTCATTATGTGTATGTATATTGTACATCTGATCTTCACAATCATCTGACAGCATCTCCACAAATTGCTTGCAGTGTACGGAAATGCAGTTCCTTTCTTCTTGGTGTTGTGGGATATCGGAGTAAGTTGATACTGCCTAGAAAATTCTCATTAGGCCTATATCGTTATCGAACAATTTTTCCCCCTATGTATCTTATAGATTTAGCGCTGCGTTCTGGCGTGGGAGAGTGTGTGACCGGCGTTGAATCTGTGTTGCAGAATTTTGCTGCTGTTGTCACGTAACATACAGTAGAACCCGGTTATAACGACGTCGGTTTATACGGCAGATTTCTGTGGTACCAATTAATTCGTTATTGTTAACCCCAACTTTATAGTTCTCGGTTGTAACGACACACGTTTATAACAGCAAAAATATTTAGTCCCTTTCATGATGTTATAACCGAGTTCGTTACCCCACCAATCTATCGAAAATGTCTTTTTGCGAACGTATCATCATCATCATCATCATCATCATCATCATCGTTTATGTAATAGCTGCAAATGTTGTATGGCAGGGAATAGGGAAACGGGTGTTAAAAGGGACGAGTTGAAGGAGATGCAGGAAGAATAGGTCGTGGCCAATTCAAACCATATTTGGTTTTGGGGGGCATGTAACGATTTTTTAAAATATGCATTAGAACGCTTATAGTTATACAATACAAGCCAACGAACAGTACATTTCCTAAATTAATTGTTTAATTTTTTTATGTCTTCTACAGGTTTCGAACCGGAGGGTTCATCTTCAGGAAGATGGTTGTGTATACAGTTACGGTATGGTACGTTTTACATATATATCAGTATAAGCGGTCTAGTAGGTGGAAGAGAGTTTATACTGACGCGTGTAAAACGTACCACACCATAACTGTATATACAACTGTCTTCCTGAGCATGAACCCTGTAGAAGACATCAAAGAAATTAAAAATTAAAATACTAATTTAGGCATTGTGTATTTAATTGGTTTATATTGTATAATTATATTACAGTGCAAGGGGCAAAAAAAAACATAAAAACGCATATAGTGTTAGCTGTAAAATGATGATGAATCATGAATTGAGAGAAAAGTGGAAAGTAGTAATCATGGCCTGTTTAAAGACATGCACCTTCCGTTATCTTTTTTTCCCTGATGAAAACCGCAAGAATTCCGTCACGTTAGTTCCTGTCCATGCCAAGATGCGTCCTCGGGACATCAGGAATGCGAATGGCCGACCTGTAGTGTTTTGGCATGAGTGAATTGAAGGTCTTGAGATGAGTTTCATTTTGGTTAGTCATTTTATTGTAGCCACTGGGGAAATAGCAATGAAACTTTTGCCGGAATTCTAAAAACGGCCATGCACAAAACAGTGGACACATGGGCCTGTATTTACATGTTTTATGAAGCTGTGCGGCTTTCTTTAACGACACACAAGGCAACAGTTGGCTGTTTGTACGTACAAGTTATCTCCAGTGTTGAGTACATTTATCACTGAGTAAACGCATATACGCACGAGGCTTGCTTCATCATTGGACGTCGTTGAGAAATGGGAACTTTGCGCAGTTCAAAAGATGCCGGGTACACATCGCCTTCCGCCTGTTAATACTGAGCTGGAGATTGTCAGTTATTTGAGGTAACGTATATTTGATACTGACAATGTGCTGCGGCCGTGCTTCTGTATTCAGATTGAATGCTGTTTGTTAGCGTGTTTGCTAATACACTTAAGCACTGGACCACAAGTCATAAAAGAGCACAGAATGCTGCTGCAACAGTTCCGTTACCACTAAAAATAGGTAACAAATAGTTTTAATATCACTGCGAGTTTTCTCCAGACGAAGTACGCCTATTGCTTTGTTTTCAGATAGCCACAGTCTCTGTTCATTTAGAGACACACACACAAGGTCTAACAACTGAATAAAACATTGTATAATATTAAGACAAAAACCCTATTGTGTGGTATAACGTGTATTTAACGAACTGATAGTTGGTTTAAATTTCTCTCGCTGTTGTGTAATACTTGTATTAATCAGCTTTACCAGCATTGTAACTTAAACCCTTCTCCCATTATTGACGTAGAGACCAGCAACGGAAGGGCCTAGTTTCACATATCATGGCCAAGCGTTTTGGCGGTTTTCCTCAGCTCCTTCGTCTCAACAAATTAAAATGTGAAGAATTAGTACAAAAATGTAAATTTAAAATTACAAGTCACCCAGAATGATTGCCTCTTTTCGTATGGAGTCCCCGGTAAAATAGTAAAACGTATCCGAGTTGTCTTGAAATAGGCCGTATCAGCTTCCGGCCACAAACTTTGCAATTAATGATTGAAAAATGTTCCCACATTTTGACGCCACATGACCTCGGCAGCAGAATAAGTGTCACACTGTTAACGAAGAATCAGTTCCTGTTCAGCTGCACAGAATTACAAATAATGCATTTGATAACGTTCCGAACTAGGGTATGGTCTCTTCACATGACCGATGCCGGTGGGATAGTGTAGAATCTACACTGTAAACCAGTGGTTACCAGCCTGTAGGCCGAGGACCCCTTGGGGCCGCTTGGTTAGCGAAGGGGACTGCGAGGTTTTTGAAAGGGTCGCAGGAATTCACATAGCTTTGCAACAAATCGCGCTCCAGCAGCCAGTGCTTCGTTTCATCTGGTATCATATGTTGTTACTGTCATGACGAATAAAATAAGTGTTCACCCCTTGGCAGATCGTGAAGGCAATGAAGAAGAGTAGAGTTGTTGATCTACTCTTTCTTTAACCTCTGCGCTGGATGTGGGTGGGTGGTCAACGCCTCTACCAAGCCGTTATGTTCCTGGGAAGGAGACTCGGTACTCTTCGTACAAGAGGCTGGGTGGGCCCCAGAACCAGCCTGCATGGATGCGGATAATCTTTTCCCCACAGGGGTTGAACCCCGAACAGTCAGCCCGTGGCGAATCGATATACCGACTACGCTATTGTGATGAATAAAACATGATTAATTTATTTACTGCAGCGGTTGCTGTTAAATAATTTTTGTTCTTTCTCAATTAAGAGAACCGTAAAATACAGCTGCTAACACGGGGGGGGGGGGGCGGGTTTTGGTCTGCAAGTTTTTTTTAAGACAGGGATTCTCTTTTCCTGCAGTGTTGGGCCAAAGCCTG
>Ga0131853_10019082_pt1 | contig 12478 bp, 9 predicted proteins | sample TergutLab28metaG_FD_92764 | JGI IMG/M metagenome (GOLD analysis project Ga0131853, IMG submission 92764) | Labiotermes labralis P1 segment gut microbial communities from Petit-Saut dam, French Guiana - Lab288 P1 (version 2) (version 2) | ecosystem: Host-associated > Arthropoda: Insects >...
GCACGCCTCAAGTCAGCCTACACAACACAACAAGTACTCGCTAGCTCCTGAAGATGGACGTATTAACGTCTGAAACATGTTGAGCAATATATAATAAAGCAAGTGTCATCTAGTTGATCAACCATTATTCAAATATCAAGATGATGCACGGTCCAATACGCATAAGATAATTTCTTTTAATTTACCGAGCTCGTTCGCATTATTATTGAATTTGTCAAAATTCTTAGTAATTTCTTGTACTTCAAAGCCACTTACACGTATTTCTTTTGCTCCTTCTTTAATAAAGACTATTCACACTCGTTCACATAAATTCAATGAAACAAACGTACAACATCTTTATGCTAATTAACATTAACCTTTTGACGCCTAATGTCAACTATAGTGGTCGTACCGCAACGCTAACCTGTAAAGTTGCATTTTATACATTTATTCAACAAATATAGGTACTGAATATTTTAAACATGGTATATAATCTCCGTTTTTTTCTCCTCAAAATCCAGTTTGTTTCATAATTCTGACATATTTAGTTCCTGTATTATTTACATTTTATATACAGGGTGTGCTAAAATTAAAAAAAAAATAATTCCGTCGCCAAACGGTTGAACGTTGTACTAATGGTGAGGTAAATATCAGTCGTGAAAAACACAACTATGGTAGTATGGATTTGTGATGTTATTTAATAATAATAGCGACCATCTTCAGGTTATTACAATTTTGCTCAAAGAATATCATATATATCCGTATATTATCTCCGAATATATATGCCCATATTACCTATATATACCTATATTACTTCAGAATATATATGCCCATATTACCTATATATGCCCATATTACCTCAGTATATATATGCCTATATTACCTCAGAATTAAACATAGTACTTGATAGTGCTCGATGGTGGGTAATATTCGTCAGACGTCAACTGACAACAAACAGCTTCTAAAAAAGGAACATAATTTTTAACTTTTTCTTCTTCTTCTTCTTTTTCTTCTTCTTCTTCTTCTTCTTCTTCCATTGGCACTACAGCCCACAGTGGGCTTTGGCGTGTCGAACCATGTCCTTCCATTTTTTCCTATCTGCCACCAACTGTCTCCATCTTCTCTCTCCCAATACTTGAAGATCTCTTTCTACTTCCTCTTTCCATCTTTTCTTGTGTCTTCCCCTTCTTCTCGTCCCTTCCAGTTCTTGAGTGAAGAACTTTTTGGGCATCCTAACATCCTCCATTCTCTCTAGGTGACCTAACCAGCTTATCCTTTGCCCTTTTATCCATTTTACTATATTTTCTCCTTTACTCATCTCTTCTAGTTCTCGATTCGTCCAACTTCTCCATTCCCCGTTTTCATATTTAGGATCATATGGATTTTTTTTTAACATCATGTGTAAATAAGACACAAAATATTAAAACCGACAGTCCTGCCTCAAGCGGAAGGCAAGGGAATTGTATGTACGTTAGCTTCCCTTGGCCTCCGCTCACAGCAGCACTATCAATTTTTTAGTTCTTTATTAAGAACTTCTATTGAGAATAGTTTAATAAATAAAAAAGGAGTTCGCCATTATTGTCGAATTGTAAGCTGTCTAAAATTATTTGTCTTCAAAGGGTCGTTTATGTATTTCAGTAAATAATGTCTCTGAAAGAAACCTTTGCAGTATTAATATTTATGATGTCATTTGTTCACCTTTGATTTATGTTGAAACACTTTTACAGAAGTAATTTTAAAGCTTAAGATTACGGTAGAATAATATTAAAATTAGTTTCTGCAAGACGCGATTACGCTAAAAGTGGAAAGATCAGGCTTACGAGTTCGGAAATTCAGAGAGTAACCTTACCGGATATATTGGTCAGGTCCTGCACTGTTACTCGTTTGCGGGCTCATCACGAAGTCCATCTGCCTGGAAGACTTACTACACGCACATGCGTGTCTGTGCGATTTTTGTGTTTTGTTTCTGGTCTCAAGACTGCATTATTCATTGGAGTTACGGCTCCTTGCATTTTGGGATGGAAACAGTTGCATCCTACCTCATGTTAGCCATGGGTATTTTAATACGTACACTTTAACATGCATTACGTGCGTAAGGGGTATTTAATGAATTGGGGGTATTAACTGTGTAAATGAACACAAAAAATTCCTACTTACTTACTTCTTGGAGAAGAGTACTTCTTGAGAACCTAACCGTTTCTCAGTTAGTCAAGAAATTCCCCGCATTTTATGGAACCCGAAGGTTCATTACCGCAGTCACAAGTGCCCGCCACCTGTCTCTGTCCTAATTCAGCTCGATCCAGTCCATAACCCTACATCCCACTTCCTGAAGATCTATCTTAATATTTTCCTCCCATCTAGGCCTGGTTCTTCCAAGTGGCCTCATTCCTTCAGGATTCCCCACTAATCCCTGTACACGTCTTTCTCTTCCCCCATACGCGCTACATGCCCCACCCATCTCATGTTTCTCGATTTTATCACACCAAAATTATTGGGTGATCAGTACAGATCATTAAGCTCATTATTATGTAGTTTTCTCCACTCCCCTTTTATCTCGTCTCTCACTTAGGCTCAAATATTCTTCTCCAAACTCTATTCTCAAACACCTTCAGCCTATGTTCCTCCCTGAATGTGAGCCACCAATTTTCACACCCATACAAGGCAACAGAAGAAATTATACTTCTGTATCTAGGACCGTCAAATTTGCTACGAATATAATTCTGTATTTGTGAAGTGATGATTGGTTTTATTTGTTAATAAACGCAAAATTGATAATATTTTGTCATGCAAAGTTGCATAGAAATTCCTCTCGACTGGTGCGAATTGTAGAGTTTTTCTCTTGGTTTAGTTCGTTTTCATGAAAGTGTAGGTTTGTACAAGTCTTCCGGATAGCACGAAATTACAATGGAAATTAATATGCACAAGCACTTAAGCAGAAATAATGAATTCCCATACAAAATCCCCAAAATTCTTCAATTAATTTTAGATTACACACAACTTTGTTCAATTAAAATTCGTAATTGGTTTTGTGGAAAGTGACAGTAATTTTCCAATTTGGATTACCAAGTCTCTCATACACTGGAAGACCCGAAATTGAACGGAGATTAAAACCCAACGCACAAATATGTCAACCAAAACTTTCTGTCATACTGTACCTCCTATTAATTCTGTCAGAAATTGTGGATCAAATTTTCTTTGAAATGTTTCAAAATCTATCATGAGGTGAAAAGTGATTTTAAACCAACCAGAGAGTTGCTGTCTTCTTTACCACCACTTTCTGTACCATCGCGGTCTTCTAGTTAGTGCCTACTTAGAGCTAATCTGATGGAGATACCTTAGCAGTAGCTAACAAGCAGATCACACTTTTCCGTCTACTGCGAGTTTAAACCGTCAGGAGCCTCACCAGCATTCCTAAATGAGCCTTAATTTTCTGGGAAGTGAGATATTATTTTTTTATCTTCCAATGGCAGCACCATCTGCTTATTTAATGGCCGACATTGAAATTGAAATGACGGAGGAAGCAAAACATTCCGAGACACTACAGCAACCATGTCTGAAGTACATTCCTTGCCTTCAGAGATTACTCACAATTATCGCTACAGACGGTTCGTTTAGTCTTTGCGAAGGTGCAGAACGCAGACTTCAAGGTGTGTTGTTTGTAGTTCTGAAGGTGTAGAGACAGACTTCAAGGAGTGTTGTTTGTTGTTCTGAAGGTGTAGAGACACATAATTCAAGGGGAGTTGTTTGTTTTTCTGAAGGTGTAGAGACACATACTTGAAGGTGTGTTGTTTGTTGTTCTGAAGGGGTAGAGGCACAGGATTGAAGGTGTGTTGTTTTTTGTTCTGAAGGTGCAGAGACGCAGACTTGAAGGTGTGTTTTTTTGTTGTTCTGAAGTTGTAGGGACACAGACTTGAAGGTGTGTTGTTTGTTTTTCTGAAGGTATAGAGAAACGACTTGAAGGTGTGTTGTTTGTTGTTATGAAAGTGTAGAGACACAGACTTGTAGGTGTATTTTTTGTTGTTCTGAAGGTGTAGAGACACAGACTTGAAGGTGTGTTGTTTGATGTTATGAAGGTGTAGAGACACAGACTTGTAGGTGTGTTGTTTGTTGTTCTGAAGGTGTAGAATCACAGACTTGAAGGTGTGTTGTTTGTTGTTCTGAAGGCGCAGAGACACGGACTTGAAGTTATGTTGTTTGTTGTTATGAAGGTGCAGAGACACAGACTTGAAGATGTGTTGTTTGTTGTTCTGACGGTGTAGAACACAGACTTGAAGGTGTGTTGTTTGTTGTTCTGAAGGTGCAGAGACACAGACTTCAAGGTGTGTTGTTTTTGTTCTGAAGGTGCAGAGGCACATACTTTAAGATGTGTTGTTTGTTGTTCTGAAGGTGCAGACACAGACTTCAAGTTGTATCGTTTGTTTTTCGGAAACTGCAGATGCTTGAAGCAATATTGACTTCTATTTTGAACCTTTAGGAAAACAAACAATATTTTTTGTTTTTCTTAAGTTTCAGTTACTCCAAGATTTATTGCTTGTTTTTCATCAAATGCAAACTCACACATGTGTTCAACAATGCGTTTTGAAGAAGCTTTCTCCCCCTCCCCCACCACACAAGAATAAATAAAATAATTTTATTTAAATATTCTAAGATCGATTCACCCATTTAGAGTACATGTGTGAATAACAAATCTGCGTCACTCAAAGCCGATTCCCAAACAGGGCCTAATTATTTGTACACAAAATTTCGCATCTGGCTTCAAATACCAGTCCTGGAATGTGTACGAAGCACTCATATTTATCGATGTAAATTTGCGAGGACTAAATTTATGTCTCCGAAGCTTGCATAGAAGATCTTCTGAATTATTAGACAGGATCAACACTACGAATTTAATAAATCAAATTATCCTCTTTACATAGATTTAAGGTTAACAGTTGTTAACCTTTTGGCGCCGGAATTATTTTTTTAATTTTAGCACAGCCTGTATATAAAATGTGAATAACACAGGAACTAAATAATTTAGAATTATGAAACAAACTGCATATTGAAGAGAAGAAAACGGAGAGTATATACTATGTTTAAAATATTCAGTACCTATATTTGTTTAATAAATATATAAAATGCAACTTTAGAGGTTAGCGGTGCGGTACGACCACTATAGTTGACATTAGGCATCAAAAGTTTAAACTATATTTTTAATGTATTTATGCACATTTTGTAATAATTCATGTTTCATAATAATCTTACATTCTGCGATCTAAGGCTTTCGCCACGTAGAAGCAGATTTAGCTCTTTTGGGTTATGATGCCTTGTAATATTATAGAAAAGACACTACGTTTAGGGATTGGATTCCCCTTACTATATCAAATTTCTAACCCAGTAATTCTGGCATCATTCTTGTTTTTATAAAGCCCGAAGATTGGATGAAAATATCATCCCGAAACGTCGTATCTTTCCTACAGTATTAGACCTAGTCGTAACAATCGTACATGAAGCTGCTTAGTACATAGTGTACGTCCATTCTCTTCGAACTGCGATGTTCGACGATAGAGATTGTAACGTTACAGAAGCTATTAGTTGCGCAGTATTGCTGTTCTACCTTGTAATTATGTTTCTCCCCTCACTCTCCTTGCTCGTGGCGCACCATGGGAAAGGAGGTAGGATTTTCACGGAGAATTGGACCTGGCGATCGCATTACTAAAGGCCTTCCACGATTGGTGGACTACAGCGTGCGTTCTATTTCGCGACGCGTGGAATGAAACGAGTCTCTTCTATCGCAGAATTCATATTAACACGTCCTTCCATCAATATAGCAATTTCCCAGACTGAACACAGGAATTCCCGTACATTCGGTCTTGCACATAAACGCACTTTCATTTCCACCCTGTCAGATTGCCTCCAGGACAAATAAATAACATTGTCCTCTATTATTTTGCACCGAAAATGAGGATTATTCAAATTCATTGTTGGGGTTAAATTATCCAGCGGTAATTCCGCACCAAATTCGAGAAACAACAACCAAACATAAAAATTCAATTTGAAGTTGGTATGTGCAGTTTCAAGAGAAGGGTGCGTGTGTATCCCGGAATTGAAGGTACGAATCAGAACCGCCATTGAAACCATCACCGCTGACATGCTACAGACAGTTTGGAACGAACTCGATTATCGTGTTGATGTCTGTAGAATCACAAAGGATGCACATATAGAGCACCTGTAAGGTATGTAACAAAAACTAGGAGTGTTGTTCTATTAAATACAAAAAACATATACTGCTATCTCAAGTGTATTGTTTATGACAAGTTGTTAAAACCCCGACAATCATTTCCAAAAAACCTGTATATATATATATATATACAAGGTATTAGAATTTCGATGCTCTTTGCTCTTTTTAAATGTACTCCTGTAGCTGTATTTTTTTTAAATCACGTACCAAAAATTTTTCAAATATTAGATAAAAGGTAAAGGACGACAAAGAAAACAGCGAGGAAAATTGTGAAAAATTATGCGTCATTTCCATAGTCATTTACCTCATTTCGGTATTTTACATGGTAGAGGGTTCTGATATTTACAGAAGTCCCTTGAATCGGGTAAGTAATCTGAATCGCGTAAGTAATCTGTTACTTAAAAAGTAATCTGTCACTTAAAAAGTAATCTGTTAATTAAAAAGTAATCGGTTACTTAAAAAGTAATCTGTTATTTAAAAGTAATCTGTTAATTAAAAAGTAATCGGTTACTTAAAAAGTAATGTGTTATTTAAAAGTAATCTGTTAATTAAAAAGTAATCTGTTACTTAAAAAGTAAATTTATTTATATCTAAAAAAATCAAATTCAAATCAAAGTTAAAGGCCCACTATAATTGTACACAAAATTCAATGCTAAGAATTTCCAAGAAATTAATTAAAATACTTCGTTAAAATCACTTATACACTAAAATGTACAGTTCTTGTACATTTTATTATGTATTATTCAATTAATTATGGGCCAGGTAGCTCAGTCCGTATAGCGACTGAGCTACGGGCTGGATGGTCCGGGATTGAATCCCGGTGGGGACGAGATTTTCCGCCCGTCCAGACAGGCCCTGGGTCCCACCCAGCCTACTGTACAATGGGTATGGGGTCTTTCCCAGGGGTAAAGTGCGGCCGGGGCGTGGCGTTGACCACTCACCCCCTTCTATTGCCGCGGTCACGGAACAGTAGAGCTATACCTCTACCCACACTCTGGGCCACATCGGGCCTGTAATGGGATCACTTTATATTTTATTCAGTTAATAAATCACTCATAATCACTACAATTTTGAATATCAATTTCTTGATAACCCAAATAAGTTCATACACGGTTACGTGTTGCTGTATCAATAGTTAATAGTGTCTTCACTCTTTAATTATTCAACGACGATATACCGAATAAAAATATATTCATAATGTCCTTTTAGATTATACCATCTAAATAAAGTATGGGCATTTATTGCTTTTACTTAGTTGTACTTATAACCCACATCACACACACCTGCTCTCTATTTCCATCAAATGCTTATTTCATTTAGTTGTATATACAGGGTTATTCGACATGATTTTCAGGGTTTTAATACACAATACACTTGAGATAGCAATATATGTGTTTTTTTTTATTTCACCTTTAGACGCCTAATGTCAACTATAGTTGACGTACCGCACCGCTAACCTCTAAAGTTGCATTTTATGTATTTATTCAACAAGTATAGTTACTGAATATTTTTAACATGCTATATACTCTCCTTTTTTTCTCTTCAAAATGCAGTTTGTTTCATAATTCTAACATATTTGGTTCCTGTATTATTCACATTTTATATACAGGTGTGCTAAAATTAAAAAAAATTATTCCGGCGCCAAAAGATTAATAGAACAACACTCCAAGTTTTTGTTACATGACTTACAGGTGCTCTATATGTGAGCCCTTTGTGACTCTACATACATCAACACGATAATCGAGTTCGTTCCAAACTGTGTGTAGCATGTCAGCGGTGATTATCGAATATCGTTTTTGTAGTATCACAAAGGGTGCACATATTGAGCACCTGTAAGTTATGTAATAAAAACTCGGAGAAATGTCCTATTGAATAAAAGTTACATACACTGCTATTTCAGGTGTATTTTGTATGACAAGTTGTTAAAACCCAGACAATCATTTCGAATAATCCTGAATATATATATATATATTAGAAGATTTTTACATTAATTTTGTGCATAGATTCGTTGTAAAATTTAGAAAAGTTTCGTAATTCTTTTTAATTTTACATCAACATTTCTATTTTTCCTGTACAATTCAGTGATGGTTATTAACCTTTTGACGCCTAATGACAACTATAATGGTCGTATCGCAGCGCTAACCTCCAAAGTTTAGTTTTATATATTTATTCAACAAATATAGGGTCTGAATACTTTAAACATGGTGTATGCTCTCCTTCTTTTTCTCTTCAAAATGCAGTATGTTTCATATTTCTAACATATTTGTTTCCTGTATTATTCACATTTTATATACAGGGTGTGTTAAAATTAAAAAAATAATTCCGGCACCAAAAGGTTAAATTTATCTTAATCATGTATCTCTTGATATTCCTGAAATATATATTCGTGGATTATGTGTTTATTTTATATAAATTCGTAATTGAAGATTATGAAATATTTATCTTACTAACACGTGTAATTATGTAGTATTGCTCTACCTAAATATGACAGTAGACTCCACTTGAAATGTGATGGCACACGGTGACGCACGGGTGGGGCAATGAAGGGTAAACTGTCGAATTGAGTGCGTACCTCGGAACATGGTGTATCCAGCATTACTACCGCTGATGCCGCACACCTCGGCTGTTAGTAGTCGACTGGACTGACGCCCACCGGCCGATTTAAATGGACCCGTCCTTTTCGTCGTAAGACGTAATCTGGTTTCTGCGCGTGTGCCATCACATTTCAACTGGCATCTAACACAAGATTGTGAATAAAATCCGCCTTTCATTAACATTACAGTTATTCCTTCCCCACTCTAAGCATTTATTATTCTTTAGTGGCTCTACTTCAAAACAATAAATGAAACGCATGACGTCATAGTCCATTATGGAGTATCTTTCAAAAGACCTCTGCAGTTTTCAAGCATCTTTTGGGATTTGAGAAAAATCCGCTGAGGTGGGTTAAGTTTCTCCAAGTTCGGGAGCTTCAGTGACTACAGGAACTTCAATGTCATGTAGTTACTGCAGTGCATATAAACACTTCAGTGGCCAATAACACTTCAAGAGAAAACAAATTTGAGGAATTAGTGCATCTAGTTCGTCTTATTATAATAATTTATCATGTTGCACGGTCAACTGAACAACAAGTCGGTAGTGTAGCTTTCTGCAAACGGCCATATATCTGTATTACTGAAGCTTTCTCCGACACTGTGTTACATTATAGTGTGGTGATTTTGAAAGTATACAAGACAATAAAATAAAGTGTCATATAATGATAAGTCACCACGGCAGAACCGAGGCATTTAAGGGTCCCGGGTGGACTAAAAATTTGGCGCCTTTTGAAAACGATGTTCTTTAACTCTTTAATTGCCGAAATAAATCCCATCTGCCATCTGCTGGCATTATTAGGAACTCACCATATTCTTCACGTTAGCAAGATAAGGGTTAAGTCCCATCTGCCATCTGCCGGCATTATTAGGAGCTCAGCATATTCTTCACGTTAGCAGGATAAATTTTAAATCTCATTTTCCATCTGCCGGCATTATTAGGAGCTCACCATATTCTCCACGTTAGCAGGATGAGGGTTAAATCCCATCTGCCATCTGCTGGTATTATTAGGACCTCACCATATTCTTCACGTTAGCAGGATAAAGGTTAAATCCTATCTGCCGTGTGCTAGAATTATTGGGAGCTCACTACAATCTCCACGTTAGCAGGGTAAGGGTTAAATTTTCTTGGCCTGTGACAGGGCTGGCTAAACCTTGTTCTGGACGCGTATCCAAACTGTATATAATGTTTGGAGCTATTTCTTCTTGTCATGAAACATTAGTTTACCTTCATCATACCTGGGGATATTCCAGTAACTTCTTTACTCCGCTTTTAGTTTTGTGTCTCGGGTAACTGTCCCACTGGCGTCCACCTCCAGCTCTGGACGATACGGTACAAGGTGAAATGTTAGTGAAGGTATCGGTTGTTCGTAACGCTGAAAATTTTTGTCTACACTCAGACCCACTAAGTAGTGGACTTTCATTTTGCTATTATGTTCTTCCCCCCCCCCCCCCCCCCACCTGGTTTTTGTGGTTTTTTCTTTTTTTTTTTTCCCCCCCCCCCCCCCCCAACCAGCTGGTTTCAGGCAGTTCATGATTCAAAGCGACAAAAATAAATCTAAAGCAAACCACTATTACATACACACGCCTTCAACAGATGATGCAGCCGCCACGCCTAACATTCTTCCCGCCCAGAATAACGCCCGCTTTTCCAAATTTAACAAGTAAATATCACGTGACTCATTCCACAGCCATGCCCTCGTAGTGATGAAAGTGACGTCTATATAGCGACATGACGCCTTTATTCATGTCACTAAAAGCTCCATTATCGCTTCTAGATGCGGCTTAGTACACTGAGACAGGCTGATCTAAGAGTTTTATTCAATTTTGATGATCCAGAGAGCATCCTGGATTGAAACATCTCTGAACACAGAGTATCGAAATTTATTGTTAGATTAGGGTCTTTGGTGTCCCTGTGATTCCCATGATATTATGATGTTTTGACGCCGAATTTTCCCGGCTATCCAGGTTTTTGTTTTTTGCGTTATCAGTATGTACCTGGTCACATCATGGTAGGATAAACCTATTTGAATTTTGTGTGGTAATGACCATGGACTGCTGATGATGTGACGTCATGTGATGTGATTTGATGTGTGCGAGGTATCAGCTATAAATTACTGTCTTCAGGAACTGGGTTCATTACCATGTACATAAAATCCCTTAACTGAAATATATACTAAGCAAAATATGTCCATTATATATCGCCATAACGTTTTTCTTTAAGAACCATTTTAATATTATAATCCAATCAGATTGAGGTTAGGAAATGCTTGTTATCAATCAGTGCAGAATCCTTCAAATGCGGGGAATTTCTTGACTAACTGCAAACCAGTTAGCTTCTCAATGAGGACTCTGCAGTATGGAGTAATGGAGTAATCCCATCTATTCATATTTCTCTACAAGGTTTGAGATTAAACCTTTATATGAAGATATCCGCTTCTGGTTTGTGCCACCGTGTGATTTGGTGTATAAATATCAAGTGTACAGGGATGCTTGATGCGTCATTTTTCACATTATGTGACGACACGAGGATATTCGTTATAAATGTTCTACCTACCAAACTACACGGTATCATATCTCAGAAGAACATCGTATTCTTATTCGCTGCAAATGTAGAACTTTGGGCCAGTCAAAAATTATGTAGTGAGGCATCTTACTGCTACAGATTTATGTGAACCAGTGAGTAAATCTAACCCAACTGCATATGTACTATTTTAAGTTCACCCGACGCTGTATTTGTACGGGTTTACGTGAGCCACTGTTTGTGTGTCCCGACTCTAGCTTGACACGAAACCTTCCAGGCCTCAGGAGACCCAGTCAGCCACAAAGTTTTATGCTCCGTGCATGACGAAAACAGGTATTGATTGCGTGATTTAAAGATTCCGTCGAGAAGTATACGAGAACTACGTTCTTCTGGGTTATTACACGGTGCGTACTGGTAATTCCTTACAGGCGTTTCGGTGCAAATAATAGGTCCCTTCTTCAATGGTCAAGAGTGAGACCGATAGGTTGTTCCCGAAACGTCGGTAATGAGTTACCATTACACGCCAAGTAATGGCCCAGAGGAGAGCAGTTCTCAAGTGTTAACCTTTTGACGCCTAACGACACATATAGTGGTCGTATCGCGCCGTAGATCTCTAAATGTTGCATTTTATATATTTATTCAACAAATATAGGTACTGAATATTTTAAACATGGTATATACTATCCGTTTTTTCCGCTTAAAATGCAGTTTGTTTCATAATTTTAATGTGGTTCTGTATTACAGATATTTTATATACAGAGTGTGCTAAAATTAAAAAAAATAATTCCGGCGCCAAAACGTTAATTGTGTCATGGTTAGAGAGAAAGGACCGGCATGCGAGCCACCACAATGCACATAATTTTCAATAGATCACTCTACAACTAATCATAAATAGATAAATATTAAATTATATCTAGACGGAATTAGTTTCACTGGGGAGCTACACTGTAATGATGGCGGCTTACTTACTTACTTACTTACTTCCTCCATGGTGCAGAGTCCTTCTTGAGAAACTAACTGGTTTGGAGGTAGTCAAGAAATTCTCCGCATTTCACGGAACCCGAAAGTTCATTACCGCACTCACAAGCGTCCGCCACCTGTCTCTATCCTGGGCCAGCCCAATCCAGTCCATATACCCACATCCCACCTCCTGGAGATCCATCCTAA
>Ga0131853_10019083_pt1 | contig 12477 bp, 11 predicted proteins | sample TergutLab28metaG_FD_92764 | JGI IMG/M metagenome (GOLD analysis project Ga0131853, IMG submission 92764) | Labiotermes labralis P1 segment gut microbial communities from Petit-Saut dam, French Guiana - Lab288 P1 (version 2) (version 2) | ecosystem: Host-associated > Arthropoda: Insects >...
CACTGACTGTGAAAGCTGTTTGGCGCTTGTATTAAATGGGCATAAACTTAATATGCAAGAAAAACTTAATAGTTTTTGCCTAACTAATTTGGAGTGGTTACGTCTCTTATTTTATACAGAAGACGAGACTCAGGTGAAATCTGTTATTAAAGCTTTTCGAGATGATGAAGAGGCAGATGGCAAGATAACCTATGGTCACTTTTTTAAGAGTGTGTTGTAGTAACATGTGCTAATATTTAGTTAAGGATTTATTTGATGTTTGAACTGATTATCAGATTGTCAAGATTTTTGTTTGTATTTTATATAGTTTATTTCTTATGGCAAGGGGTTCATTATATTGCGGCAGAGCGGGGTTATTTTAGCGGTAACTCAGGCGGGGCGGCAATGAAACAGCGCATTGTTGTTATTTTTATGCATATAACGGCTTTTCTCATTTTGGCCTATGAACCGGGCAGCTTTTCTTTTAACATACCGGCACTGATTTATGCGGCAGGGTCACTTGCGCTTTTGCTAAGCATGAATGTGCTTGCTTATAAAATATATAAAGGCAGTTGTACGCTTATTTGGAACGGGGTTTACTTTCTTCTTGATACCGGTCTCATTATGCTTTGGCGCTTAGATGAGAGCCTTGCACAGAGACAGCTTATCTGGTTTTTTGTTGGTGCTTCCGCCATGTTTTTGCTTCCGCCCTTGCTGAAAATAATTCCTAAATTTGAGAAACTTGAGTTTCTCTATCTTATAGCAGGTCTGGGGCTTCTCATTACACCTTTTTTTATCGGTGTAGAGGAGTACGGGGCGCTAAGATCAATACGTATCGCCGGTATGGGCCTTCAACCTTCTGAAATTGTTAAGTTTCTTTTCGTGTTTTATTTAGCAAGCGCCTTCCGCAAAAAAATGGGCATGAAACATGTAATAGCCCTTTGTGCAGTGAGCGCGGTTTATGTATTTATATTAGTATTGCAAACGGATTTAGGCTCAGCCCTTATTTTTTTTATGACATTTATGATGGTTATGTATGTATCAACAGGTTCTGAGCTTTTGTTCTTCTTAGGTATGAGTGCCATGAGCGCCGCATCATACATTGCATATAATATTTTCGGCCATGTAAGGGTTAGAGTGGCTATCTGGCAAGACCCTTGGGCAGATGTTCACGGAAGCGGCCATCAAATTGTACAGTCACTTTTTGCAATTGGCACTTGGGGGCTTTTAGGTTCAGGGCTTACTCTTGGCTTTCCAAATCACATACCCGTTGTGGCCAGAGATATGATGTTTGCGGCTATTTGTGAAGAGCTTGGTTCTCTATTCGGCATAGGTCTTATAGGCGTCTATATTATGATTTTTTACAGAGGCGCTCATATAGCCCTCAGATGCAAAAGAAAGTATTATAGCCTTCTGGCAGTGGGCTTTACAGCTATGATGGCTTTTCAAACCTTTTTGATACTGGGCGGCACCATTAATCTTATACCCCTAACGGGAGTGACTATGCCCTTTGTAAGTTACGGCGGCAGCTCTGTATTGGTTAGCTCTCTTATGATAGGGATAATACAGTGGATATTTATGTACTATAGTGAATACGATTTAAAAGAAGCCCGAAGCAACGCTTCGGAGGCTTCTTGAAACGTATGAACGCCCCTTGTATCAATATTTTTCGCTATGCGAAAAGTATTGATACAAGGGTAACTGCCGTTACGGTTGCTTTGCGACTGTAACGGTTATACTCAAAAGAGGAGGGGGCAGAATATGCATGATATAAAGAAGAACATCAGGCGTGTATTTTGGCTGTACTTTGCCCTGTTTCTGACAGTTGTGGTTTATCTGGGTAATTTCATACTTATTGAAAGTGCAGGGGTGATTAACTCAACATTTAATCCAAGGCTTAATTTTAATGATTCCTCTGTTAAAAGGGGCTACATTTTTGATGCTAATGGTATAGTCCTCTCTGAATCTTTACTGGTGGGAAACTTATATAGGCGTAATTACCCCTTTGCAAATGACTTTGCCCATACGGTAGGCGCTATAGGTATTACAAAATCCGGCATAGAGGCCAGATACAATTTTAACTTATATAATCTGGATTTTGAAATAATTCAGCGCTTACAAAGAGAGTTTTCAGGTGGTACTTTAAGAGGCGATAATGTACACCTTACCCTTGAGCAACCTATGCAAAGATTAGCGGCCGAGTCTCTTCGCGGCATTAGCGGTGCCGTAGTAGCCATGGAGCCGGCAACAGGCCGTATAATCGCCATGGCTTCCAGCCCTGATTTTAACCCAAATAACCTTAGTGATCTTTGGAGAGACTTGGTATCAGATGAAGAAAACAGCCCTCTTCTAAACCGCGCTACGGGCGGCCTTTATCCTCCCGGCTCTGTATTTAAAATCGTTACGGCTGAGGCTATAATGAACCACATGCACAATTTTGAAGACTTTTATGTAGACTGTACCGGTGTTGGTATATTTAACGGTGAAAGTTTGAGATGCTTTGATTCGCGTGCCCATGGCAGAGTAAACTTAAGCGCTGCGATGAAGCACTCTTGCAATATTTTTTTCGCTGAGGCACTGATAGAAATAGGATATGATAAGCTTATAGAATCGGCAGAACAACTGGGTTTTAATCAGAACTTTTCTTTTGATATAGACCATAGCCGCAGCCGCTTTTCAATGAGCACAGGGGCAGACATAGGCGAAATAATACAAACATCTATAGGGCAGGGGAGGACGCTTACGACGCCCCTGCATATGGCTCTTGTAACCTCTGCCGTTGCTAATGGCGGAGTAGTGATGGAACCTTTTATAGCCGAGAGGGTAAGTTCTCATACAGGCCGTGTAAAATGGGAGGCCAGGCCCTCTGTTCTCGGGCAGCTCATGGGCAGCGATAATGCAGAGCGCCTAAGCCAAATGCTTGTAGAAGCTGTTGAAGACGGTACAGGCAGGGCAGCAAGAATACCCGGTATAGCTGTAGCGGGCAAAACAGGCACCGCCGAAAATCCCGCCGGTGCTGCTCACGGCTGGTTTATGTGTTTTGCTCCGGCTGAACAGCCGGAGATTGTTCTGGCCATTGTTACAGAACGCACAGGCGGTACAGCCGTAGCCCTTGAAATAGCGCGAAATATGCTTAGCAGGTATTTTGCAGGTTAGTAGTGGGAAGAATTAGATGTGGATTTTTCTTTGCGGTGGCCCCGAGCTGCAAAAGCGACTGGTTTCAAAGACGCTTTCGCAGTTCAGGGCTACGTAAATAAAGTAGCTATAGCTAACGAACTCCAAAAACGTGATAATAAACTTGACTCCCGTTGGTCTGCGCACGCGCTTCAAGTGCGCAAAGACTTGCCTTGCGGCAAAAATTCTACGTTTCTTAATCACATTTTTGAAGTACCTTAGCTATATATAAGATTGCGGGTTAAAACCGCAATGATGAAAAAGAGGCAGCAACGGCAATAGGCGGATTGCCATCCGCCTCTGCAACTCAAAATGAAATTTTAAATACCACTTCCACTAAACTTATCTCTCAAATATGTGGTTGAAATATGAGAGTTAATAGTTTATAATTTTATAGTGGAACTTCTACAAAATCACTATGATGTAGTGATTTTGTAGAAGTAGGCTTGGCCGCTTGCGCTTGGCCCGGCCTACCTTTAAAACAGTAACAAAATATAAGCTGCGCTAAATTTTGTTACTGTTTTAAAGGTAGGCCGCTATATAAACAAGCTCGAGAGCCTATGAAATTAACAGGCTTTAGGTCGGAGGAATTAAGTGTGGTAGAAACAGTAAGTTGCGGAGGTGTTGTTTTTCATAAAGGGAAAGTTCTTCTGCTCTATAAAAATCAAAATGGCCGCTACATGGGCTGGGTAATGCCAAAAGGCACCATTGAAGAAGGGGAAACTTATAAGCAGACTGCTGTGAGAGAAGTAAAAGAAGAAACGGGCGTGTCGGCTAAGATAATAAAGTATTTGGGCAAAACTGAATACAGTTTTAAAGGTAATGAGGATATGGTAGCAAAGACGGTGCATTGGTATTTAATGACAGCTGACTCTTTCTATTGTAAACCTCAGGCCGAAGAGTACTTTGCTGACGCCGGGTTTTATAAACAGCATGAAGCTTATCACTTACTCAAATTTCATGATGAGAAACAAATTATGAAAAAAGCCTTTCATGAATATAGTGATTTTAAAAGGAGTAAAGACCCGATGGACAAACCTTACCGCAAAAGCAATGTAAAGTAAGAACCTGTGTTCAATAACGGGTTGTCTAGACTTTAGAGCCTTATTTTAAGCCAGCAACAACTTGCAAGCAAGTTATTAGGGAAGCGACGACGCATTCGTGCACCCTGCGGTGCACTCAAAGCATTCGAAGATAATTTGCTAGATAGAACTTTTCCGAAGGAAAAGGTTCTTCCGCTTTAGTCTTTTTTCGGGAAACCCTTCCGAAAAAACCGCTCGACTTCTGCGCCGTTGAAGCCCGCCCAGAAGTTCTCACTGATCTGCTGAAAGTTTCCCCGCAAAGCAGGGAAACTCTGCTGACGCAAAGCGGCTTATAATAAGCCGAAAAGCTAGGCTACAGCTTATTGAACACAGGTTCTAACTCAATACTAAGGAGATGATTCCTTGAAAAAATGGGAGGACATTCAAATGGATGATTTTAAAAACTATCTTCACAAATCTTTAAAAAAAGATAATTCACACACTCTGGTTGCGATTATTGCTATTATAGGCATAGTGGCGCTTATTGCTACTGTTGTTGTGGCTGTTGTTAAGCTCTCCGGCAGACATGATGAAGACTTTTTTGAAGATTTTGATGATGACGATGACTTTTATTTAGATGATGATGAGGATTTTGAAGACTAAGATGACCAGTTATTTAACTAATCGGAAGGATTCGTTGTAAAAATCAACGAGTCCTTCTTTTTTCATTTTTGAAAGTTCTCTTGAAAGAGCGCTTCGCTCAGCATTTAAATATTGCGCAAGAGCTTGGCGGTTAAAAGCTATGGTAAAGGTATCGCTACCCGCTTCTTTAGCGCAGTTATCCAGGTAGAACAATATTTTCTCCCTTAAAGTAGGCCGTATTATGCAATTTATACGGTCGTGAAGCTCAAAGTATTTTTTAGAAATTATATTCAGCAAGTTTCTAAGCATAAGATTTTCACTATCATGCTTGGAGGCTTTGCCATATACAATGGCGTCTGTAGGGATAAAAACTACAAGCACATCTGTTGTTGCGCTCACAGTGACAGGGCTTTTTATAGCTGAGCTTACTGAGAGTATACCGCCAAAAATACTGCCGCTTGATAAATTAGCCATGATTAAGTTTTTGCCGGCAGAATCGCTTTTATAGGCCATGGCAGAGCCTTTTAAAACTATACCCAGGTTTTTAAGGTCAGCTCCTTCATGGAGGATAGTTGTATTCTTAGTGAAAAAAGCTTTTTTGGATAAAATACTGTCGAGTAGCGCGATAGTGAGGGTTACTTCCTCAAACAGTGGGGTTGATTTTAGTATTAATAGGTCGGATTCATTAAATTGATGTTGCATGGGCAACATACCTCCGAGAGATAATATGGTAAAATTATATAAAAGTCAGTTGAAGCTAATAATTTGAAAATAAGGAGATGTACTTATGAATATTTCACCTAAAGTTTTATGGATAACGAGAACAGCGATTATGATAGCCTTGCTGATAGTTTCACAAGCGGCAACAGCACCCATGGGTAATCAGTTTATAACCGGGTCTATAGTAAACCTGATACTGTTTGTATCCACTATGATGTTTGGCCTGACATCCGGTTTGGCTGTGGCGGTTTTATCGCCTTTTTTTGCCAGCCTTTTCGGCATAGGGCCAGCTTTTCCAATAATAATACCTTTTATAGGGCTTGGTAATGCAGCACTGGTACTGGTTTGGCATTTTGTTGTAAACCGCGGCGAGGGTATGGTATTTAGGGTGGCAGGTGTAATCGCGGCGGCTATTGCAAAATTCGCTGTACTTTATGTTGGTATAGTGATGTTTGTAGCGCCGGTTGTTCTCGAACTGCCGCCGGTGGCACCGATATATGTAATGTTTTCTTTCCCTCAGCTTATAACGGCTTTAATCGGCGGTGCAATTTCTTTAGCAATGTATGCCCCCCTTAAAAGAGCTATTGGGGCAAGGCAAGCATAAGCTCCCTCAATAATTTTTAGTGATTGTGCCCCTTAAGGATGAGATTCTCAGTGCTTAAGGGGCCTTTTTTCTGTTTATTTAGATGCTTGCAAAGCAGTTTCTAAGTCTTCCATAATATCCTCTAAATCTTCCAAACCGACAGACAGGCGCACAAGGTCATCAGTGGTGCCTGTTGAAGCGCGCTGCTGGGAGCTAAGCTGAGAGTGGGTTGTGCTGGCCGGGTGAATAACCAAAGATTTAGCATCTCCCAAATTTGCGGCGTGGGTAAAAAGTTTCAGAGCGTCTATGAATTTACGGCCGCCTTCCAAGCCGCTTTTTATGCCGAAAGTGAGCATTGAGCCGGCACCTTTTGAAAAGTATTTTTGCGCTAAATGATGTTCAGCATGGCTTTTAAGACCGGGATAGCTTACCCAGGATACCAGCGGATGAGCCTCTAAATATTCGGCGACAGCTAAGGCGCTGTTACTATGGCGTTCCATACGAAGGTGCAAAGTCTCCAGCCCCTGAACAAAAAGGAAGCTGTTAAAAGGTGCCAGGCAAGCGCCGAGATCACGCATAATCTGCGTTCTAAGTCTGGTCATATAAGCTGCCGGGCCAAGGTCTGTGTATTTTAAACCATGGTAGCTTGGGTCACTTTCAGAAAGCAGGGGGAATTTAGCGTTATTATAATCAAATTTACCTGCTTCAATTACAACGCCGCCCATGCTTGTGCCGTGGCCGCAGATAAATTTTGTAGCCGAATGGACTATAATGTCTGCTCCAAAGTCAATAGCGCGGTTAATATAAGGGGTAAAAGTAGCATCTACAATAAGAGGGATACCATTTTTATGGGCCAGATCTGCAATAGCTTCAATATCGGCTACATCTATTTTGGGGTTGCCGATAGTTTCTACATACAGCGCTTTTGTTTTAGGGCTTATAGTCTCTTCAAAGCTTTTAGGGCTTGAGTCTTTAGCAAAGTTAACTTTAACACCAAGGCGTGGCATAGAATGGGCAAACATATTATAGGTACCGCCGTAGAGCCTGGCTGAGCTTACAATTTCATCACCGGCCCCGCAAAGATTCCAAATAGCCCCTGAGATAGCGGCGTGGCCTGAGGCAAAAGCGAGGGCGGCGACTCCGCCTTCCAACGCTGCCATGCGCTGTTCAAAGGCATCGTTAGTGGGATTCATAAGGCGGCTGTAAATATTCCCCGTTTCTTTTAGGCTAAACAGATTTACAGCGTGCTCAGTGTCGCGGAAACTATAGGCGCTGGTTTGATAAATGGGCACTGCCAAAGAGCCTGTGGTAGGTTCAGCCTCATAACCGGCGTGCAAAAGTATTGTGTCCAGTCGTGCATTTTTAGGTAATGACATAAAATTAGCCTCCTTATATTATGGTTGTTGGGTTGATCCGCTATAAACGATTTTAAAAAGAAAAAGCCTCTCCAAAAGACGAAGAGGCTTAAAACCTTAGTGATATTCTCATTCATCTACCGGGCAAAACCCGTTGGAAGTGGCACCGTTTCGCAGTAAATAAATATTTACTACGATGGTTGCCGTGGCGTCATAGGACCAAATCCCTCAGCCAACTCTGGATGATTAGCAGTATTTAGTTTTTAAAATGTTACCACAGGGGCAAGAGTAAAGTCAAGTGTTTTATTTATAATATACCTTATTTATTTAACTTTTTTAAGTTCTATCATTTCACACATTTGCTCAAGCTTTGCAAGCATTTTACATATTTTACCATCAGCATCATAGTCAAATTTCAAAGGCACACAAAGCTTCCACCTCTTAAGGTCTATGTAAAAATTGTCGAAACCTATAGGTGTTACAGCACAGCGCTCCCCTACAAGATCAATGAAAAGCCCGCTGTTCTCGAACAATATTTCGAATGAGCCGTAGCCTTCATGCTCATAAGCGCCGGCATACTCGCTTAACGGGTGGGTTGGAGGCACGGCCTTTTCAGCTTTAGCTTTGAACTCATCACTTACTTTGTCAACTTGAGCCTGTGTGTCTTCGGCAAAGCTTGTAAAACGCTGACCCCAATCAATTTCAGAAAGGCCAAGCGCCAGATCACAAATATAATAGCCAATGGCCGCCGGGGTTTGATTTGCATTTAGATTGGTGAGTATGGAAAAGGCAACATCACTGTTAGGCAAAAAGCCCACCAAACTCTTATAACCGTCAATAGTGCCGCCGTGGTGGACAAATTTGTGGCCGCGGTAGCTCTCTATAAACCAGCCTTGGCCGTAGGCGGTAAAGTCCACTTCTTCGAACTCATAAGGGAACATTTCTTTAGACTTTATTATCATTTGAGGGCCGTGTAAATGTTTGGCCATTTCTTCTGAATATATGCGTTTTCCTTCAAACTCACCTTTACCAAGCTGAAGCCTTGCCCATTTGTCAAGATCACGTACGGTAGAGCTCATACAGCCGGCACAGCCCATGTTATCAAGATTATTGAAGTTTAATTTCTTAAGCTCACCCTCATTATACACATAAGGCTGAGAAGCGGTTTTAAAATTTTCATTGCGGTATTCAGCAGCGCCGGTGTATGTAGAAGTCATGCCGAGAGGGTCAAGAATTTTCTCTTTAACAAAATCCTGCCATTTTTGGCCGGATATTTTTTCGACAAGAAGCGACGCAAGAGCAAACATGTGGTTCTGATAATGCATTCTCGTTCTTGGTGGGAAAGCAACGGGCAGATATTTAAGGCGCCGTATAATCTCATACAAGCTAATATCAGGGTTGTTGAGCCAGGTAAGGTCATGGCGGGGAAGACCGGAGCGGTGGCCGAGCGCATCACGTATAGTCAGATGGGCGCTCATATACTCATCATGCATTTGAAAATCGGCCATATGCGTTTTAACCGTATCATCAAGGCTGAGCTTACCCTCATCGGCCAGAATACAAAGGGCTGTGGCGATAAAAGCCTTTGATGAGGAGGCGATGGCATAAATGGTATCAGGGGTGGCTTCATAATTATTTTCTACGTCAGCGAGGCCGTCAGCGCAGAAAAAAGTCTCCCCATCCTTGTAGAGGGATACGGCAATAGAGGGTACGTTGAAATCTTTGCGTAGCTTTTGTACAATTTGACTAAGTTTTTGTTCCAAAGTAAATCACTCCTTTAATGTATGTTTGTAATAGCAAGTACGGCTTGATTTAATTTAGATGTTCAGATTCTTCGCTTCGCTCAGAATGACAGCTATACACTCTGGATGACGATTATTTGCTGTTATCATTTCTATATCTATTACTATAAAGCAAAGCATATAAAATTTCAATGATTATTGATTAGATACATAAAAAAGCTGCGGCATTTTCGCCGCAGCTTTTGATTTTAATAGTGTATAATTATTCCGCTTGAGCGTCGGCTTGTTTAAGTTTGCGGATAGCATTTGATACAAAAGCCATGGCAAAAGCTGATAGCATTAAACCGCTAAACAAGAAAGCAGTTGGGTCACCCAGACCGGTTTGCGGCATTGCGCTAAGCGGTACAGGGGTATCTTCGATAACAATCATTGTATCTATTTCAGAAAAGTCAGCTAAAGGTACCTCCAGATCATCGATGATAATATCATATTCAGGCTGATCTTCAAAGGCCGCCAGGGGTACATCAAAATCATCTATGATTGTGAAATCATCTGCATCAACAGCTGCTTCCGGTGTAGCCGGAACCTCGGGAGCAGGTGGTGCAGGTGGCGCCGGGTCTGCCGGGTCAGTTGAGGAATCTTCTGTGTCAGTTGGAGGAGTAAGGATCTCTTCTTCCTCCTCTTCCTCTTCAATTATTTCCTCTTCCTCTTCAATTATTTCCTCTTCCTCTATTTCCTCTTCCTCGTCTTCTTCTATTATCTCTTCTTCAACAAAAAGCCCAGGATCAGTGGTATTTACCCAAATAGCTAAAAGGTCAAAGCCGTCGGTATACTCACCCATATATCCGCCTGTACCGTTGTTTGTATTACGACCAAGAATTGGGCAACGTGTGTTCCCGCTGCTTGTTGCAACTGTAAGTACTTCACCATGCTCATTAAGAACAGGCTGGCCATCTTCACCTAATACAGGAATGAAATTCATATTATGACCAAGATTAGCAAAAGTAGTGTCAACAAGCCTGACAGCGCCGGCGCTTATAACATAGTCGGGAAGGAAAATACCGAAGCTTGAGAAGTTCCCGCCTTGCCCAATAAGTTCTACTCTAAACTGATCATGGTTTTCTAAAACATCGCTTGAAAATGTAACGTCACTGCCTACAGCAACGTGCCCGTCACCTTGTGTGATAGTTCGTATCTGGCCTAATTGAATCTCATCAACGCGCTGAATTTCGAATTGCCCGGTTTCTTCATTGAATACTCTGATATCAACATCTCTAATAAATATTGCAGCAAATTCATGATACCAGTTGCCGTCAGGCTGGCCTGAGCTGTTCCAAGTCAGTTCGGCTAAACCTATGGACCAAGTATCGCCCTGATTGAAGAAACGATCACCAAATTCGTATATAACGCCGCCTGTTTCAAGGTCTCTGTCAAAAAGACCCAAAGATGTCATAGAATCATTTACAAGTTCAGTGATTGTATCAGCAGTTCCGTTGCTTACGTTTTCACGGTTTCCAAGTTGGCCTAATGCATTGTCGCTTTCTTGGCGCGGAGTTTGATTGCCATTGGCCGCCTGATTGTTGTAATGTACAGCACCGCTATGCATACCATCATTTGTGAGATTGCCGTCTTCGTCATACTCCTTTGCTGCCGCTCCGCCGCTTTGCGCATAAGTCCAGCCATCTCCGCTGCTTGCAGTTCCGCCGCCCATATCCGGTACTGATTCGTTTTCAAGATCGTCTTCTGCCGGGAGAGCTTCACTTGTAGGGGCTATATCACTCACAGGGGCGGCTCCCTGCTCATTATTTCCTAAAATGTATTCGTTGGCAGGTACATAATCGCTTATTTCATTTGAAACTTCTACAAAATTGTGGTTGCTGTCGTTATTATACTCGTTACTCATGGTATTTCCCTCCTGATAGTTGTTATTAGCGTGCCTTGCCCTCTTGCCCCTCTTACCTGTTAGAGGCAAGTTTTAACTATTTGATATAAGTATATCAAGATTTTATGTAGATTGTTTTTAGGTTACCAAATATTAACCTTCGATTATATTTTTATTGCTTCAAACAAAAAAAGTATTGACAGGATAAAACTTTAATGCTATAACTGTACTAATTAAACTAGTTCAGTTGAGGAGGTGAGATTGTGTTTCAAATTGATAATCAGTCCAGACAGGCGGTTTATGAGCAAATTATAGAGCAGGTAGAAAAATATGTGCTTAGCGGGGTGCTTAAAGAAGGTGAAAAAATGCCCTCTACAAGAAACATGGCCCTTATGCTTAATGTAAACCCTAACACAGTTCAGCGGGCTTATATGGAGCTTGAGCGAAGCGCTGTAATAGTAACAGCACCAGGGCGGGGGGCATTTGTTTGTAACCCGGCGGTTTTACGTCAAAGAAAAAATGCTGCTATGCTTGAGAATTTTAAAGAGCTTTTAAATCAACTTGCAGAAGCAGGGCTTACAAAAGCTGAGATAATTCAGATAATAGAAGAAAAATACAAGCAGCAGGAGGGAGACTTATGCTAAGAGCAGACAATTTAACCAAAAGATTTAATGACTTTACAGCCATAGATAATTTAAGCGCAGCTATACCCAAGGGCAGTATTTACGGCCTTATAGGAGCTAACGGGGCAGGTAAATCCACATTTTTACGTCTTATGTGCGGGGTGTATAAGCCTGATAGCGGGGGTATTACGCTGGATTCTTTGGAAGTATACGAAAACCCCGAAGCTAAAAAACGTATGGCTTTTGTGCCTGATGAACTGTACTTTTTACCGGGAGCATCTATGAACCGCATGGCAGATTTGTACGAATCTATGTACGATAATTTTGACAGGCTGCGTTATAGAGAGCTTTCTTCCATCTTTAAAATTAATCCCGCAGCAAACTTAAATACATTTTCAAAAGGGATGAAAAGGCAGGCCTCAGCCATCCTTGCCCTTAGCACTCAGCCTGAATATATATTTTTTGATGAAACCTTTGACGGCTTAGACCCGGTGGTTCGCAATCTCACGAAAAACATTATAACAGAGCATGTGGCTGACAGAGGTATGACAGCTATTGTAACCTCTCACAGCTTACGTGAGCTGGAAGATACAGCCGACCAATTAGCCCTTTTATATCAAGGAGGCATAGTCTTTGAATCAGATGTGCAAAACCTTAAAACATCCCTCTTCAAAATTCAAATTGCTTTTTTGGAAGAATATGACAGAGAGAAGTTTGAAGGCTTAAATATACTCAGTTATAAGCAAAAAGGCTCG
>Ga0131853_10019086_pt1 | contig 12476 bp, 5 predicted proteins | sample TergutLab28metaG_FD_92764 | JGI IMG/M metagenome (GOLD analysis project Ga0131853, IMG submission 92764) | Labiotermes labralis P1 segment gut microbial communities from Petit-Saut dam, French Guiana - Lab288 P1 (version 2) (version 2) | ecosystem: Host-associated > Arthropoda: Insects >...
CCATTCTCGACCTCCGGGCTGCACCGAGGTTCACAGCAGACTGAGGATGAGTCCGATATGCCCCCGAAACCTACCCTTATTTATTAACACAGGACGCCTGACAATGTCCGTACAGACGACTCCTCATGTGATGTACCTTCTTCAAAATCACACTGAAAAGTGATGTAATTATCATTCTATATATCTTCGAAAGTACTGCGCTCTAAAACAATAAATGCATATCTACACCAAGCCACTATCAGAGACGATAAATTCAGAAAGCGCATTTAACAAACGAGTGTATTCAATACCTGACGATTCCTTTCAACTTGCCTTTGAAAAGCAAACCTGTATTAATTTTCCGTGTATTTCATTAAATATCGAAATAAATGTGTCAACCAGAACTTGAAGAACTCAATGCAACACAACGGTTTGTACCATTATGGTGGCCTGCAAGAGTTTCACGTGTTGTATATTTCTAGGCGCGGTCTGAAAATTGCGAAAAGCGACTATTAGCTTCGTCATGTTTGTCCGTGTGTCCACCCGTCCGTCAGGATTGAACAACTCGGCTACCACTAGACGGGTTTTCATATTTGATATTTAAGTGTTTTTCGAAAATCTGTCGAGACAATTCATGTTTCATTATAATCTGACAAAAATATCGGGTACTTTACATGAAGACCAATACACATTTATGAACATATCTCGCTCAGGTCTTCTTAAAATGAAAAATGTTTCAGACAAAAGTTCTAGCGAATATCAGAACACACATTTTATGTCCAATAATTTTTTTAAAATCGTGTAGTGTATAAGATAATGTGGAACAATACTGTAGCGGTACAGGCATCAGATGATAATATGGCGTATGCGCGTTACATGCTGGATACCTAAGGCTACAAACACACACTCACAATATGTAATACTTATTGCTTTTATACTGCAACAATGGTTACACGAACGCTCCTCAGTGTAACGTTATGTCTTGTCGTAACATAAAATGGAACAAATTTTAGTGCAGACCTACAGCACCAAGTTTGCTCACAACTTGATAAGCAATGTCGATATTGAAAGAAGGAAAGAAACAAACAACAAAAACAAACAAACCAAAACTCTCTTGGCTCCATACGATCACATATCGCATTTTGCAGTACCCACAAAGACATCACAGAAACAAATTCTTATTGATGTTTTTACGTGAATCTATGCTTACAAACTTGTCACCTTCCACTGGAGCATCAAAAGGCAACACAATTAAATTAACAGCACACAGCGAATGTTTGTTCGCATTTCGTAGCTTTACGTAATTAAGGATATCACCTAAGGTTACAGTTACGTAGGTGCCAGGAGAGGTGTAGAGGAGAGGCTGGCGATGTTACGTGACGCTAACGGCTTTACGTAACGTGCTGGCTGTTTGTGGCTGAGGGAAGGGGGTCGACTACCCACCGAGTTCGATATCAGCATGTCCGCCTACGCAGCCACGTGATCCAGCACAGCACACACATGGGTTAGTGCAGTCCAACCCGTACCTGTCTCACTTTATCCTAATGTTACAAACCCTGGCACGCGAACTGGGCGAGGACATGCGCACCGCCATACAGAACACGTGAGAAGGACGAGAAATCCGTAACACTTTGTGTCGGGATAAGCCAAAGAGCTTAATCCACGATAGCCAAGAAACAGTAAAAAGAACAAAGCCTCAGGGAAAACAATTACCTCAGGCACAGATAAACATGGCGGGTTTTAACGTGCTCTGAGTCATCGCATTGACGCACAAAATCCATTTTATCTGTCGTCTTTCGTACAGCTTACAAACGTTTTCCGCGAAACACTCGAAGTAGGAGGAAAAAGACGAGAGAGGTGGAGGAAAAATAGGTAGGAGGAAAAGATAATTTTAAGAGATTGCTTCATTTCCGACCGTCCTAGTTACGGAAGTTTATTCAACGAACAAACGTTCTGTATTTGAAGGTTCTTCGAGCTCTCCATTTCGGAAACTACGTGCAACAAAGGTGTCGGAAAAACATAAAAGTTCTTCCTCTTAGGACGGAAAATTCTCAAACGACTGTAACTTCGCAGTTACAGGCTACGGTTCGAGTCTAAGTCAGTGTCTTTTTTTAGTATGTTACGCAATTCAGGAGAAAATCCGAACTAGCGCCTCTGCTATGATATGGAGGAAACGCGCAATTCCGATCGTGAACAGTGACGAGAAAACGTGTCACTACAGCGCCGATGGTAACAGCCGGAGAAAACAAATTCTAAGTGCAGATTATTCTACATGGGCTCGCAACCCTGAAGATGGAAACAGCATGTTCCTCCGAAACGATGGTACCTATTTACGAACCCAGTCAGCACCAACCCCAAAAAATAAAGCAGTCTTCATAGTCACCCCCATGAGAACATTTACTCTGACTTGTGAACTCGTACTTGTCTAGCAGGCTCCTCGCCGGAGTGCTGGAATCAGCGTACTAGCTAAACAGATGCGCACAAATCGCGGGACACTAAAGTTTGTGTAGTAATGATATATTTTCAGCATTATTATCACAGTTTTATCCATACATACAAAACAATGCTTATCAGTTCACATGCACTGACCACAAAAAGACCATATAACAATGAGGGTGACGGGTCACTCAAATGTGGATCCTCCGTATAAAACTCGATTCATATTACTTTTCTAGTGCCTAGAATTTGGATGTGGATTCTAAATTTGGGTGAAATTTGTGGGCCTATGAAGCTGAAGTTCACCCTAAAACAGATCACGAAGGCCCAGAGGAGGAGTAGAGGCAGAGCTGTACTCTTTTTTTACCTCGGCGCTAGGCGTAGTGCTGATGAACGCCACATCCCGGCCGCTTTACCCCATGGAGAGACCCAGTATCCACTGTATAGGAGGTTGGGTGGTTCCCGGGGCCGGTCTGGACGGGTGCAGAAAATCTCGCCCCCCACCGAGATTCGATCCCCGGACCGTTCAACCCGTAGCTAAGTATTATATATTCTCGGGTGTGTTCCCACATGTCCGCATAATATCAAAACAGAGAAGCAGCAGCAAATCTGCCAGTGCAGAGACAATCCGTCAGCTGAAAAGACGGGCAGAGTCAAGTCCCGAAACGTCCTGCACAGTGAAACCTCGTCCAGCGAGTGGATTACGTTCCGTATTACATTGCACTCAATGCACAGGTATGAAGTTCAACCTAACCTTTACAGAATAGTAAATGCGTAAGTACGTTTCTCAAAAGCGAAAACAGGACCTTGGTCCATGGATACGACACCTCTTTAGGTGCCTTTTCAACACAGGCTCTCTGGAGTATGGAGACAAGCAACCAAGCACGATGTCAGGGCATCGCCCTTTGGTTGCGATATGGCGCTAAGAGAGGTATGCGCCGCATAACGATGTTTCGGTCAACGACGGACCGCATATACGACGGTGGTCCCTTAAGATTACGATATTATAATATAATATTGTAATACTTACCATTGTGCTAAAATTGCCAACAGTATTCATTACAGTTACATGCTGTACCGGTTTGTTGACTAGGAGCAATAGGCTATACCATATAGCCTAGATGTGTAGTACGCTATACTGTACTATCTAGGTTTGTGTAAGTACACTCTATGAAGTTCGTACAACGACGAAATCGCCTGACGACGTATATCTGTATCGCCGTCGTTAAGAGACGCGTATCTCTGCCGTGTACAGGTGGTGTAGCTACCATGGTGCTCACATTATCTGCGACGTGGGCGGTGAGCACCAGGTGGCGTAACGTTTTATATAATCTGGCTAGCAATTAAAATAGCATCTGATACTCAAAACAGACACCACGACATCATCACATGCGTGGCTGTTCACAGCACAGGTGACTAAGGAAGACAGCATTCATACACTAGACTTCAAGCTGAATTTTGCAAAATAAATATCCATGTACTCTGCAACTATGCAGAAATCAAGAACTCTAAAACGCGTACAGGATATGTTTCTTTAGGGAAACTCTCCTCTTACACACACTGCACCATGTGCAGTCACCACAAATGATATTACTTCGCGGTAAAAAGGCTGGCACTTTTGCTTCAGATCCAAACGTGGGGTTCTTTAGGCCCAGAGAAACAAGTACCGTGTAGGTATACCAGGAATTGGCCCAGGACTGGGCAGTTATTTTGCCTGGCTGACCAAATCGCCAACTGATGAAAGTTCACATTTGACATAAAACTGTAAATGTTCAAATTATCCTCCCACACGTACGTACATCAAAATTAAGGGAGCATGATTAACGTAAATTTCAAACAGTTTAAACTCATCCCCAAGCAGAAGACAGTCCATGAATGTTCTTCTCTTTCGAGCTCTTTTAACATTACGATCAATTTATAATAGAAGTGTAGGTTGCATGAGAAGTCCAAAAATTCGAATGTTTTGTTACGATGTTAACAGGGTGTATCAAGCAGGTCTGAAAGCGTTGTCAGGACACTGGGGCCGATTTAAGTAACGTCACCCTAACTCTCACCCCAATGTCCAGAAGTTCATACACGGTCGTATCAGAAATATTCACATTTCTGAAATGCTACACTGTCGGGTGGTAAGTAGTTTACGACGTCTAGGATAGTAGGACCTGCACCTTCAGGGTAAAGCAGCTCAACAAAATGTAAAACTTTAACCCGAAGATGAAGGCCTTCAGAACTCCGGACACGACGTCACATCCCAGAAGACTTGAATCTTCAGCAAGACCGCTGTGAGAACCTCCAAAACCTCGCGGACTCTCATAACCCACACTGAACATTAGGAACTTAAAACTTACGCACGATGGCGCATAAAATCATTTCAACGGACTCACAAGGACCTTGAGTCTGTTACACTGCGGGGTCTCTCCATTTCAGAGGCATGCAACATTTCACACCCAAAATTCAGTATTCTACTCTTCGCCATTCGGTAGGACATAGCTAGGAATGCGCAGAGCACCAGTGACGTTCAACAGAAACTGCATAATCGCTACACGGAACCCCCAAACTTGAAAAGCAATTTTTCTTATCTAAATCAAAACAAATTACACATGTATGTGACAGGTAACGTTTCAAGACGCGCACCCTAAGCCCGGCCCGCGCATCCCAGGCTGATAAACATGTGAACGTGTTAACCACGTGAACTTGCATAACAGAACACTGCCACCCTCAAAGTATTCGGCCGTCAATAGCCGGAAACAAGAGAGGTGGACAGCATCGAATTGACGCTATTTCGTAGTCCACACAAAAACGTTACGTAATTCTGTTTGTATCCTAATTGTGACGTCTACACACACCAGGAGGCACACCGTCGAGCAAGAAACCTTGGCCTCGTTGTGGCTAGAGAGATTTTCCTCTCTCTTCAAGCCCGTTCTGACAAGGATAAAATTGCTTCAGCAGTATGAAGCGATAGAAAGCACGTCGGAAAGGAAGATGGGAACTCTACGTATAACGTAACACTGAGGCGAAATCGGATCTTTGCAAGCTGGACCCTTCTCACGTGGTAACACCGTTTAATTAAATTTAGTCGTCCTTTTTTCACTCTTTGCACATCCTCACGTATTACAGTACGTTATTACTATTATTCAGGTCTGTGGTTATATGTATTTTCAGATCTTCCAATTCAGATGGATAAGTTAATTTCATAAAATCTTATATTCGTGGTTCCGTGCATCGTAATTCTAGGTTGAAGAAATCCAACAAGATGCAACAGTATGCACATATTTATTTACTGCTAAATTACTCTACATGTTTCGGGAGTCCATCGCACCCATCATCAGGAGTACACAAAACTGTAGTTGCAGCCTCTGGTACAGATCATACTGTAAAGTACAAAAGTTGAACTAGAAGAGTACGCTTCTAGTTCAACTTATTAAAAGACAGGCGGCCGCACGACCGCCCTACTGCTGCTCGCGGTTCCGGCCTATCTGCCACACATGTGGGATACAGTGTGTTGTGTTTGAGGCAGTCACTCCTATACACCATTACATTTCACTTCCCTCCTGTTACTTCTTACGTCTCTTTCTATCTCCTTCTTCAGTCTTCAAAACATGGCCGTCCAACCCGCTGCCCGCTAGGTTGTTATGCGGTCCGCGGCCCCCCCCCCCCTTCCCCCACCCCCAAACACAAACGCGCACACGCGAGCGAGCGCGCGCACGCACACACACAGTGATGCAGGCAGTTAGGTATTATACTTACTGAGACTTTTCAACTTTCTGTCCGCAAACCAGCCCATAATAACGGTTGTGGCCCTTTGCACAAAAAGTCTTAACACCTCTACTTTAAACGGGTTACGAATATATTCACAATTTCCCCGTGTGGGTACAGTGAAGCGAAACAGTTAGACTAATGGATCAGTTAAAAGTTAAAGAGATCAATGTGGACAACCACACAGTGTCTCAAAATCCTCATACATTTCCAGCGACACCGAATTGCAACGGAGGCAAACGTCACGGGAGTTCCACACATTGCTGTATTGACATCAGGGATCAGCCCACACACATTCGAGCCGACGCCATGTGTTCTTTTCTGCGGATATAAACAGCAGCTTTGAATATAAATCCTGTGACAGGAGCAGCAACCACTCTTGAGACCGATCTTTCTACAAAAACGAATTTTTTTTAGAGCGTCTGGATACTTGAGTTGGCGTCACTGTGGCGGAAATGGGCCAGTGGATCGAGCCAAATTAGGGCTTCTATCGTGGCGAATATGGATAGGAAGGGCGTCTGATCAGGCAAGAAATACGTTCGTTACGTAAATCTGCAACTAAAAAGCATTTGGATAATATGTGTTCATGTACTAATCTGGTGTAAACGAAAGGAAACGTCTGCCGAACCGACAGTGACATACAGCCCCTAAGCCCAAGGGGCTCGACAGCATGACCAGAAATGTATACCAAATTAGACGTCGGTTTACAGCCTGCGTCTTTCTACTGTAGACAGTGACCCAATGAGCTTGCTGAGGACCACTAACATGCCACGACAGAACAAACAGAAAGTAGGAGGTTTCTAGCTTTGACGGACATTTCTGTTACCTGTGAGTGGACGATGCATTAAATACACAAGCCATTCCGAATAGGTTGATATACCAGTAAAATTCCACTGTGTGGAATTTTTGGAACCGATGCTAGACTCTAGATTTTCTTTGGAAAAGTGCCAATCTAGTATCCTGAGCGCATTATCGGCTATCGCATCTGACGGGATTCCGTTTGTTTCCTCCGTCTCCACCGGCGAATTATAAATCGGAACATAGAACGAACGCATTCTTCCAAATCTCACGATCCACGATCATTTCCCATTTCATTTTAGGCTGCATAACCTCTGTGGGTGAAATAGCGTAGTCCAAGAACCTAACATTAAATACCATTTATTCATTCATTCATTCATTCACTTAATTCATTCATCTGTAGTCTTACGACACGTCCATAGACTCTTCCAAAACGAATTCTCCTCAGAGTGCAATATGGCGCTTCATCTTTAAATATCCAGTATTATCTCTTTTACTTAAGATCATACGGTAGCTGCTTACGTCTTATTCCTCGTCTTCCCGTCATCCTACCCTCTATCTCTCCTTCAATAATGTGTTTTACAAGGTAGTTCCTACGCACGATGTGACCAATCCCGTTGGCCTTCCTTCTTTTTTATTGTTGATACGATGTTCCTCTCCTCCTCGACTCTTTGTAACGCTTCGTTTCTCACACGATAGTTCCAACTGATCTTCTCCATCCTTCTCCGGCACCACATTTCAAAACTTCGCAATTATTTCTGATATACTTTCCGAACTGTCCAATTTCAGTACCACAGATTAAATACACTAACATTTAAAATATTTAAGTGTCTTCTGCGGTTTACTTTTAACGACAATCAAAGAGCAAGAATAAGATTACTTCGTCGGCAGGAGCTGTGTACATACAAATGATGTTCATATTTGTTTCTTGCATTATTTAACGCAGTTGTGTCAACTACGGGGGTAATGTACCGTCGAATGAAGAGACAGATGTTAATATAAGTTAGGAGAGACAGAAAGGAGCTGAAGATAGCAGTGATCGCCAAAGGGTGATTGCTGTAGTACACGGAATACCTACGTAGCCCACACCTAGTACACAACCATCTCCTACTCCAGTACTGTGTTTCGTCTTAAGACAAGACAGACCCGGTGTCTGGGAAGTCGTAATAATTACAGTTCTGAACGTTAATGGTTACTGCCTGCTGCATCCCTCAGACAGATGTAGGTGAAGCAGACAACTGCAAGACGAATTTGTGAGAAATATTCAAGCATTTCATACGTCCGTGTTCACAGTTTTTAATTTCAGATGTTCAATGTGAGTTATGCGTACTTCCCTTCGATTCTGATACTACACAAAGGCATTAATTAGTGGGTCAGCAATTACACAGGCTGAAGCGTACTCTAGCAAACGTGCAGACTATTGCAACCGGCTTATTTTCCCTCTTTGAAAAACAGAGGTGGCAATAGTCATTAAGGAAAATAGATACAAAGTATATTTTCGCTCTTCTGGGGGTTACGCAGCCTTCATTAGCAGTTAGTTACCGACGTTTCGACACAACCTATCGGACCCATCCTCAAGAACACTGCTTGACCGTTGAAGATAGAGCCGATAGGCTGTGCCAAAACGTCGGTATCTGACAATCACAGTTGCGTAAAATCCCAGAAGAGCGAATATCGCATTTTCACTGCGGCGGAAGCCTGGAATCACGCAGATACTAAGTAATTTGTAGGCTACCTTCCTATCTTCCTTCCTTCCTTCCTACCTTCTTTACAGAAGTAGGTGACGGAGAGGAACCGCCATAAAAGGCACTAGTTAAATCTACACCAAAGAGTACTTGGAAATAAAGGACATTCATTCTCGGTTACTTTCACTTTCGCGCAGCCCTGCTAGGCGACCTTGTACAGCAGCGGCCATGATGAGGTACAGCAGAAAGATAACCTACGTATGCACATAGAAAATAGCCTACGAGAGATTTCGAATTTAACTTCTGCTTCCTCTGTCACTATCCTGAGGCTGTACTGTACTACATCATGGCCGACTACTCAAGCCCGCCTGCCGGGAAAGTGTTATGTGACGCGAGTGTCATGTCTGGTTTCTTAGCTACTCTTTTCTGCGCTTACACTGTTTGCTGTGCAATGTGAGTTGGCTGGAGAACAGGTCACTGGAAACCCCACTGACGTTTCAAAGATTCGTAAATCGGGAAGGCTCGGAACTACACTGTTCTACTCGCTCACGGTTAACGAGGCCCCATCGCGTAATGAGTTCAGACTTCTGACGCAGAATCTGGCAACGATGTGAGCACAAGTTGCAAAACACATACGATCATCCACTTACATAATGAACACAAACAGACTCACACGTAACTCGTGGACCGTCGATACAGACGTAGATTATATTTCTAGGTTAGAAATATTTCGATAAATTCCGACCCATTATATAAAACACCAGTTTTTGTGTGATACTGCGACAATCCCATCGGGCAATCGCTTTTAATTTAACCTGCAGCTAATTAATGTCATTGCAACACCACACAGGAGGACATTGACTGTAGTGTTCCAGCATGCCTGACATAAAAAGCAACTCATTCCTGACCTTGGATAGAAACAGTTACATATGTCTGTTTAGCGTTCTTGAGGACTAAGTTCACGACACATTTTGGAATTTTCAGTCTGAGCATCCCACTCCAGCACATCCAAAAACTGGCCGAGTCTTGGTTTATCCAGTGACACATCTCATTCGCCTAGCCTGTGTAGCGCGTAACGGCAGGATAATGGGTGAATCGAGAAAATTTAAGATAAGATCTTGGCGTATTTAAAATCACTGTTCCGACACGTGCCTTAAGAAAAACCCACGAAACAGAACGGTCGGCCTCAACTTCCGAATACAAAGCAAGAGCGCTGATCCATCGAATCCAGAAATACAGACCATCCCCGACTTGTGCAACAGTTACATTCCGGACGGTCTGGCACCGAGTCCGAACCGAGTAGTATGGTCAAGTATATAAGCACAGACTGGGAGTCAAGCTAAAATCCAAACCCCAACACAATGGAACGAAATCGGCTGTCCGCCCGCCGCCTGTGTTATCGCCCAGCAGTACTCTTTCGCCACCTTCGTCCCATTGAGCTTTCATTCTCGCACGGGAAATTTTAAAGTGCATTCAAGAACTCAATTGTTCCAGTTTTATTGTTTTCGACGTCGCGCAAGTCTGAAATTGCTTAACTTGAAGTTGCATAACTATGAACGCGCATCTGTATTTATATAACCTTCAACGGAGACTGTTCGTATGACTGAGGGCAGGCATAGCGTATACAGCTATTTAGGCCTACGTAATATCGCACATCCAATACAAGGGTCTGGGCATATAAAAATTTTAGGGCGGCTTTTGGAAGTTTTGCTGTTCAAATGAACACTTAACAACGTGAGGACGCAACTCTGATATCTCGCGCAAGCAGAGCAACTGTAAACATCGCCATAATCAATTTCGACTTCCAAACAGAGCCATAAAACGTTTCACAATTGTGTGCTCAAAAGACCAACAAAAAAAGAGGGCAGTTTGTAAATCAGGATGCAGTGCGCTCGAGATCTAGTGAGTTATTCTTCTATCGCCTTCCGGACAGGAAGTTAAAAAAAAAAAAACTACCACACACGGGAAACCGCGTGGCCCTACGCTACCACCAAAATTACTCATTAGTTTGTATTCGATTACATTTTCTATCGGGGATCTACATCTAAAGTTGTTCGGAGACTTCAGTGTTGGTTCGTATCGGTCCATTATGGCAATGACGCAAATGAAGCTCGTGCAAAATTTTATGAACTGCAGTTAAAAAGAAACGGCTTATCGCGTAAGAAATTGGTGCGCGACATGAACCAATTGTAATATCTACAATTTATATCTGCCATGAGAATTAGCACACAATGGATAAGCAGACATATACAGAGTACGGTTCGTTTTTTTTTTGGTCATTGTCCTGGGCACCGCAGCCGTCACGGAAAGTACCGGCAGACGTAAAGCTGCCGTGTTTGGTGGGAAGAAAGAAGGAAGCCCCTGTACAAGAGAATTACATTTATGATAATTTAATACAAAGGAGTAGTGGCATACATATTCTCTAACAACACATTCGGAAAATAACTATACTTTTTCAGATAAACATCCCACGCCAGTGTACCTGTACACACAATTACCACCAGCACAACTATTTACTGGTTTCCATTACCTCAAATTACTTGGCTATATGTTCCGCCCAGATTTATGCACACCTTCAGGCCATTAAATTGGCAAAAATAAAAATTACAATTACAATTTGATTTTTCAGGTTAGATTGAAATGCCAATCGTTCGTATGAAACAGGTGCAAATTATTTGTTGGGATTTAAAATAGTTACATTACATACAGCAATAAAATCTTAAAATATTCTCAAGGTTAAAACCGCAGTCCACTACTTCTGTACATTCTTGCCCTTGAATAATTCTGAACGTTCTGACTTCTTGTCTCTTCTGATAAGTTATGCTTATTCTAGGCGGCGCTATGGTACATGAATGCATTCAGGCACAAAAACTTCTATGTTACTGTTCATTCGTCTCGCGTTACATGGTTTGGAAGATATCCAAATGTATCACTTATGTCGAAGTATTATTTATTTACTGGTAACAGCGGTAAAGTGATCCCGTTACAGGCCCGGTGTGGCCCAGAGGGTGGGTAGATGTACAGCTCTACTCTTCCATGACCGCGGCACTAGAAGGGGGTGAGTGGTCAGCAGCACGCCCCGGCCGCACTTTACCCCCGGAAAAGACCCGGTACCCGTTTTACAGGAGGCTGGGTGGGCCCCAGGGCCGGTCTGGACGGGCGGAATATCTCGTCCCCACCGGGATTCGATCCCGGACCCTCCAGCCCGTAGTCAGTAGCTACACCGACAGAGCTACCGGGCCCACTGTTTATGGTAGTGATGTATAATATCCGCTTGATATCATGTAGGTCGGAGTTTTTGCTTTTAGTGGTACATTTGGTGAAGTTGTTATTCATCCTCGCACACCCACTGTTTCGTATTTACATTGTCTCGGGTAATTAATTCATAATTATCAAGTACATAAATGACCTCTCAGCTGTCAGAACATATATTTTCATGACGTCACGACACCGGTATTCAAATCTACTCCGCCGTATGTCAGTCACAGTTCCATGAGATAGCAGCAGCTGTTCTGGAAGTGTACGATATTATCCTTCAACATTACGAGTGCTTTATTTAACGTGTCAACTTTCAAACACGGAAGAGCGATCTAACGCTAAAGCGCTGAATATACTCAACCACATTTATGCCTGCTTGGTCGATTTTCGGATTATGTGTTTCTCAAGTCATTTTTCATCTCACGATACTGCAACTAAAGTATTAAACTAACTAAAACTAAACTCCGTGGCCTTAGTCCGCACGCGAACTATACCGACAGAGCGGCCGCCGCCGGTCGGCGAAGTTAGTGCCAACTTTTGCGGATAGAGGGGTGTCACGTGGTCAGC
>Ga0131853_10019087_pt1 | contig 12476 bp, 12 predicted proteins | sample TergutLab28metaG_FD_92764 | JGI IMG/M metagenome (GOLD analysis project Ga0131853, IMG submission 92764) | Labiotermes labralis P1 segment gut microbial communities from Petit-Saut dam, French Guiana - Lab288 P1 (version 2) (version 2) | ecosystem: Host-associated > Arthropoda: Insects >...
GTAGAATTGTTGAATGTTAAACTGACGGTACATACAGTAACCACTGGGCTTTAAGGGGTTAAATCTCGGTTATAAAAATGAGTCCGTTAATGCAGTATAGGGAGATATTTGCTGTTTGTTCTCTGATCCATACAAAACAAAAAACGTGGAATTGTTGAATGTTAAACCTGGTGGTACAGTACCAACGTTTAGCATGTATTGCTAAATTTCGCTGCGATGTCGAGTCGTTGGGGAGTTCCTGCAGCTTCAAAACTGAAGCGCGCTTAACTGCCTGCTGTTGGCTAGTAACTCTCCATGCTCTGCCTCACGTGTTTCATTTGTGCTGAATCGTACCAGTGATGACGTCGCTAGATGTCTTCTCTAATCATTGACTTCGCTCTAGTCACATTTTTCTCAAGTGCAGAGATGAAGCCAACAGACAACGCACCTTCCCAGCACCGTTAACTACCTAGTGGGACACAACCAGAAGCACGCCACGTGACAGTACGCCTGATAATTTTTTTCAGTCTGACGTCTATTCCTGCCGCTCAGGCCCAAATATCTTCAACACCCTCAGTCTATGTTCCTCCCTCAGTGTGACAGACCAGGTTACACACCCATACGGAACAACATGCAAAATTATAGTTCTGTATATTTTAATCTACATATTTCCGTACAACAGACTGAAACACAGAACATTCTGAATCAAGTGGCAGTAGCAGACGGTCCCTGAAGTCAGTCTGCTGCTAATTGCTTAGTGAATGCAATTTCATTTGTTGCAGCTTTACAAATTGTGTGACGACATTTTAGGAATGTGGGGCATTCTTGTCCTCCGGGAACTGATAATTTGTCATTAGGTTATGATATGATATATTTGTTTTGATTGGTTGATTTCTTTATTTTCCCAAAATACCATATAAAGGAATATATCCAGTGGATGTAGGAATAGTCAGTAAATTGGCCCTATGGTACAGTGTAGCCATACACTTACAATTAACAGTAAAAACACACAATTTACAAGTACAAGCGTAAATTATTACACAAGTTATGTTTCAGTAATTACTGATAAGTATGTAGTACAGCTTGATATGCACCAGAAAAGTATCAATGTTTATCAGAAAACTCATCAAGACTATAAAATGATTGTGTTTCCAAACATTTTCTTAGGGCAATCTTAAACTTGCCAGGCTTACTGGAAATGTCTTTCAGTGCTCTAGGGAGACCATTAAAAATCTTTATACCCAAATAATAAACTCCTTTCTGGTACATAGCCAATGTTTCCTGAGGTAAATGTAAATCATTTCTATGTCTAGTATTTCTATCATTAAATACGCTGTTTGGAGTAAAATAATTCATGTTGTTGACACACAAACAATAGTAAGGCGAATATATATTTTGATGCTAGTGGCAATATTTTCAGTTCCGCAAACAATTTTCTACAAGATTCTCTATGTCCACATCCTATCATTGTTCTAATTGCTCTTTTTTGCATTTTAAAAATCATAAGGCTATGCGGTGAATTACCCCCCAAAATTATGCAGTTGGGTTGACACCCGGTGGCAGTAGTACAGTACACATTTACATACAAACAATACACAGATCAACACAATAATACAGAATACCCAGAACGGAACATACATAACAATAAGAATTCTTAAAACTAACAAAAGAGCACATAACAATAAGTATACATAATTTACGAAATTAAACAGAAGCATACAAAACATACAACTAACTATACATGCAATAATACAAGAGAGAAACAGAAAAATATGGAAACAATGTGATTAAAAAAACAGCCAAATGTGATCTATAAAAAGCAGCCCCATTACAGGCCTGGAGTGGCCCAGAGGGTACCAAGAAGTTAAGGTTCCCAGATTTCATGACAAGGGCACAGGATGGTGGTAAGGTTGTCAGCCTTATGCACCGGCCGCCTTTACTCCCAGGAAATGCTCCTGGTACTCATTTCTTTTAGAGGTTGAGTCGCTAGGAAGGATTTTATGTCAATGAAAATTTCCAATGACACCAGCTGGGATCGAGCCAGCAACCTTCCGATTTGTAGCACAGCACCTTAACCTCTGTGCCACCGCGGTCCCCATACATGACCTATATATCTTCTAATAATGATAGACACCCTTTTACTAAGACCTTCACAACACTTCACTACACTTGTCGACACTTCACTTCTTTCCATTTAAAACTTCACCCAACTACACTTCACTCCACGTCACTACACTTCATTTCTTCCCATTTAAACTCCACCCAACTACACTTTACTTCACTTCACCGCCCTTTCATTTGGCTTAACCCCATTTCAATTTCCTACCGCTTCATTTCACCTCACATCACACCCCGACGTTTCTGAAGATAGATTTAGGGCTTAAAGTGGTCTTGAGCCTTGAAACCTCAGACCTTGCTCTAGGACCACCATGTCTGCCAATAGTGGGCAGCGCTCTGTCCCTAAAGAGGCTGTGTCGTGAGAAGAAATACTTGCACCTGGCACTTGACCACCTGGCACAGCAGTACGACTCTCCTGTCATAGGCCTAAAACTGGGGCACGAACGTACAGTGGCGGTGCTGACACATGACGTGGTGCAACAGGTTCACACCCGGGAAGAATACGGAGGACGGCCATACAACTTCTTTATCAAGCTGCGGTGCATGGGCGCCCGCAGAGGTAAGCATATGGAAATACCATGGTAGAGGACATTCCGTTGTGTTTAAAGTATAGTAATAAAATAAACGGTATATGTACTCCGTCTGACACAACTATATAATATTTTATTGTTTTTCTATTATTGGCTACTAGTTTCGGTCTCAGGGGCCATCAACAGGCCAATATTTACACACACAAAAAAAAGGGTAAAAATTCTGGTGCGTAAAATACAACTCGTCAATTTTAAGGGATCCCATTTACATTCATTATTGCTTCTTGTGGCGCTGCGGCCCAACGCGGGCCATGGCCTCCTCATTCTTGAGGTTTCTTGATCACACACAACGATGCATCACAGTCGGTAGGACTCCTCCAGCCGAGTGATCATCTCGTTGCAGAGACCTCTACCTGACAACACACAACACTCACAACAGACAAACATCCATGCCCCCCCCCCCCCGGCGGGATTCGAACCCACGTTCTCAGCAGGCGAGCGGCCGCAGACCTACGCCTTAGACCGCGCGGCTACTCATTTATAATTGTTCTTCATAATTATTACCAGCTTTTAGATGTGCTATCTGTAGTACGTTGTACTGAAGTTCCAGTTCTTTAATTTCAAGATGCCATACAGTTTCACACAATAGGTGTAAATGTAACTAAATCACCGTATTGAGAAAATATCGCGTGTGCGGTTGGTTAACTTCGTTATGGACTGCGTGTTTTTACTAATGAGTATTCACTACACTTTGTGTCAGGCATTAGCAGTAGGCCTAAACATTACTAATAACAATAATTCAATTGCGCCTTAAATACAGCATGAGTGTCCCTGGGCCGATCTTCACGAAGCTCGTGCTTTCTTTAAGCATTTTGTAAAGCACTCTTATAGCGAATTTTATAGAATTCTGATATGCTTAAATATTAGGTCACAGATGGAAGGACGGACGTGGTCTCCGCATAAGATTTCATTGTTTTTTTTTTTTCGTTTTTAGGCGCGTTCGCAAAATTGCGAAAAGCGACTATTAGCTTCGTCATGTCCGTTCATCCGTCTGTCCGCATGGAATAACTCGGCTGTCACTGGACGGATTTGCGTGAAATATGATTATTTTTCGAAAAACTGTCTAAAAACTGATGTTTCATTGAAATCTCACAAGAATGACTGGTACTTTACGTAAAGACCAATATACATTTTTGATCATATCTCGCTCAGCTATTCTTAGAACGAGAAATATTTCAGACAAAAGTTGTAGAGAAAATCAAAACACACATTTTGTATTCAATAACTTTTTTTCCATAAATCGTACCGTTTATGAGATAATGTGGAAAAATATTGCAGTGCTGGACAGGCCACAGAGGACAATATGGTGGATGCGCATTGCATGCTGGATAACTAAGGCTACAAACACACACTCAGAATATGTAATACTTATTGCTTTTCCACTGCAACAATGGTTGCACGAACGCGCCTCAATGTTACGCTATACGTATATTGTCTGCCTTGTATAATATCCTTTTTACTTTATATTCTGTTAATGCTGGGATTTCATACCTCCCTTAAGTGCACCTAACATGTGGGTCTCCAGCGTTTTCATGGCAAAGTAGCACACCCGTTACTGTGGGCTGGTTCGCAGGCTGCACTTCTAAATATATTAATAAATGGTATACAAAACTGCCCAAATTATTATGAAATTTTTCGAGCATATACACAGTTTTCAAATGTGGCCGCGAGTCGCACTGTTGGAGACCCATGGCCTATTCGAAGCAAGATACTATTGTTTCGTTCTGCACTGCAGTTAGGATGTATTCCAGCAGATATCAGAAGCAGGTAGCATCGGTAGGCTGATTCCGCCATCATGTCTAGATAGCAGCACCGCGAAAGTCGCGTTCATTGTTTTAGTGGTTCTTCCATGGGTTATAGTATGCACAGGTGGATTAATAGAAAGCCTCCGAATTACTTTTCAAACCGAATATTTTACAATGCAACCATTAAGTATAAGTTTTTTACATGTTACTACTGACTGTACTAATCACTGTCCATTGCTGCTGATTTTTATGAAGAAACTTTATTAGAATTAAAATGTTATTTTGTGTATCTTTTCATTATTTCTCGCTCAGTTTACAGTTTCACGTATGTACACAGTACTTAGAACAGGATGAATAAAAAGTACCGTTCCGCACAGAGTCGTGGGTCTCATCTACATGATGAATTAATCAACGTATTCAACGTAATCAATTTAGAACGTATATAGCCACGTTACAGGGTAACTATTGGGTATGCATTGGAGAGAAGTCGGTTGCGACTTAATTTGGTACGATCTTACAACATTTGACTGGACACACTGAAGAAAATGACAAAAATTCTAATTAATAGTCTTTGTCCGCTTCGAGATGTGAAGCGAAGACCTCTGTCATACGGAGCACCTGACCAATCCGATGCTGCACCGTCTTGACTTCAGTAACAATTCAGCAAATTGCTAGATCTTGTAGGCAATGCAGTCACCCGTACTGTCTGCAGAATATCGAAAATGAGTTGTGGTGTGAAGACACATTGACATGTTTAAGACTACGAAACTACCTACCTACCCACCTACTTACCTAACTAACTGACTGACCAACCAACCAACCAATCAAAGCACAAACACTATGGAGCAGAGTCCATGTTGAAAAGCTGACAGTTCCTAGGCTAGTCAAGAAATTCTCCGCATTTTTTGTAGCCCGAAGGTTCATTATCGCATTCACAAGAGCCTGCTACCTGTCCCTACCTATCCTGAGCCAGAACAATCCGGTCCAGGTGCCGCTTTCCATTCTATTTATTTAAGACCCATTTTAATATTATCCCCGGACTAGGCCTAGGTCCATGTTCCTCACCAAAACCCTGCATTAACTTCTCCTCTCCAACCTCACGTTCCCCACACCCTTCTGACCCGCCTTGTCTTGACCGCCTGGATAATGTTTGGCGAGAATGAAGAAAAACCACAAACTTCACTTTCTTTGTAGGAATCACTTTCACGGACGGAGCGCTGTGGCACGAGCAGCGTACATTCGCGGTAAGGCACCTCAAACATCTGGGGTTTGGCAAGCAGGCGACGGACAACTTGATAACGACGGAGGTGCTGGGACTTCTGGAGACGCTCAGGAAGGAGGGAGATGGAGGACGGCGCGCGGCCAGTGTGGGTGGCTACGTGACGCCGTGTGTGCTCAACGTGCTGTGGGTGATGGTCACGGGCATCCGCTTCTCGTCCTGGGACGACTCCCGTCTGCAGCGCCTGATGCAACTGATGAGCCAGCGATCCCGGGCTTTCGACATGTCTTTCGGCACGCTCAACCAGTTTCCGTGGATACGGTTCATCGCGCCGGAGTGGAGCGGGTACCGCATCATCACGCGCATCAATGATGAGCTGAAACAGATCATTATGGTAAGTGGCAGTTTCATGGATAACGGCACCCGAGGCCCCCCCGTTGTAGTCCCCTCCAGTTCCAATTGGCCTATGTAAACCAGTCCCAAGCACTTGCTGCTAGCTTTGTAATTAACAAGAATTCCTGTAAACAGAATGGCTGGATGACTGGAGGGAGACGTGGAGGGGCTTGATCCATCAGACTGCTTTTTGCGTCTTCCATATGAAGGGAGATAAAGGGTAAATATTTCCCTGTGCAAATGACAGACCCACTCTCCCCTCAGTGAGTGCACACCATGGCAATGAGACCACAGCATTCACAAATCAACTAATAGCTGGTCATGAGCCCAAAGAGGGGCTCGACACCAAGACAGACAGACAGACAGTCTGTCTGCCAGCTGAAATGTGACTTTGACTCTATGTCCCTATTCTTAAGTAAGCACCAAGCCATGCAGATATATAGGGGTACGGACATACATTCCCACATATTGTTAAGCAAGACACGATAAACTAGTCTGGAGCATGGTGTCCCATTGCGTAAGAGACTGGGTGGGACCCAGAACCGCCATAAAAATGCTGGGCCAATACTTCAGGTCGGCCATGGTGTCTTCCTCTCAAATATTTTCCAATTCAGCATTCACTAATCACATGTAATTAATTTCATTTTCTTACTTAAAGTAAGTATTCATTAAATGTGTGATACATCAATATTTCACTTCAGTAAGTTCTAGGAAAAGCCTGCACAAAGGACAGGTACTTCATTTAATAAAATAATATGAAATACTATATATCGAATTTAATCAGTATAAATATGCCTACAGGAAGCAATCAATGCACACCGCAACACGTATAATCCAAATGTAACAAATGACCTCATTGATGCTTATCTTCACGAAATGGAAGCCAGGAAACACCTCAGATCTTCAAACTTCAGTTGTAAGTTTCTTAAACTGACATTCCTCTGTGTGGTTCATGCATATAGTGACACTGTTTCAACCATTATATTTAATGACTAACCTGATAGCAAAAATGTGATATCAGGCTATTATGTAGTGCACACAAATGTGGTATCAGGCTATTATGTAGTCACATAAATGTGGTATCAGGCTATTATGCAGTATACATAAATGTGGTATCAGGCTATATGTAGTGCACATAATTGTGGTATCAGGCTATTTTGTAGTGCACATAAATGTGGTATCAGGCTGTATGTGATACATATAAATTTGGTAACAGGCTACATGTAGTGCACATAAACATGGTATCAGGCTATTATGTAACGCACATAAATGTATTAGGCTATATCTAATGCACATAAATGTGGTATCAGGCTATATGTAATGCGCATAAATGTATCAGGCTATTATGTAGTGCACATAAATGTGGTATCAGGCTGTATGCCTTATGATCTGTACTCCTCACCAAATATTACTTGGGTGATCAAATCAAGAAGACTGAGATGGGCGGGGCATGTGGCAAATAAGCAAAAGAGTAGAGGTGCACATAGAGTTTGGGGGTGAAGGGAGAAACTTGAGGGAAAGACACCACTTGGAAGACCTAGGCACAAATGGGACAATAACTTTAAAGCAGAACACAGAGATAGGATGGGATAGGATAGACTGGACTGATCTGGCTGCAGATAGCAACAAGTGGCAGGGTGCTGTGAATGTGGTAATGAACCTATGGATTCCACAAAATGCAGGGGAGATATTGACTACCCTAGCAGCTGTATGTTCCCAAGCAGGACTCTGCTCCATTGACTTGGTTGGTTGTTTGCTTGCTTGCTTGGTTGATTAATTAGTTAGCTAGTTAGTCGGTCAGATAGCAAAGAGCTGTACCTACACAGCATACCATCCATGGCTGGAGTGGAATTTATTCCAAAGATTCCAGTGTTCAAGCAGTCCACTACAACATGGGCCACTGTTACTGCCACACAGTCAGAATGTGTCCTACTGACAGTAAATGTGACTACTTGGTCTGTAGACGAACAGCTGATGCAAATCTGCATGGACTTCTTCATTGCGGGTGCCATTCCAATTGGTGCGACGCTAGACTTCTTTGTTCTCATGATGCTCCTTCACCCGGAGGCCCAGCAAAAGGCTCAGAAAGAGATTGATTCTGTTGTTGGGAGGAACAGGCTACCCCAGCTGAGTGACAAAACAAAGTACGTCTGTACAACAGTGGAGGTGGACTTTATATCATTTATAAACCAATATATTCCTTTTTATACCTTCAAATTTAGGGTATGATAAAATTTACTCATGCAATTTGTGTTATGTAAAAATATTTAACACTTCTTAGTTTGTAGTTCTCCCACATTTTATTTACAAATTCATTTCCTATCTAATAGAAGATGCAGTCATGCCACTACAAAAACCAGTCAGTTAATGCTGTTTAAGGAAATAATTGTTTTTTTTAATGTTTTGCTGACCATGCATCTCAGTAGCACATGTGCTCGAAACATGAAGAAGCATGAAATAAAACTTACTGTGAAACAAATTTTGTGCATCAAGTTGGTTAAATACTGAGATAAATTGTTGTTTGTTCTCAGAAACATACAAACATTCAAACACACTGTGTAGGAAGACTGCTGAGTGTCTGTATGTCAAGGCCAGGAGAACACCATACGGTCTGGTACAGACAATGCAGTAGACCAGAAGACCCAGGAGAATCTTGTATATTTTCCAGGAAAAAAGTGCACTTTATGTTCCAAAAAATACATAAGATTTTTAATGCTGAGCTTTAGCTTTTATAATTGATATTTTCAACATACTTCCACTAGTATGAAATAAAACAATAACATAGTTTGTTTAGTATACCAGTAGTGAATATCTTGTGAACCTTCCATTCTCAGACTGCCATACCTAGAAGCAGTACTGTTGGAGCTGCAGAGGATGTACACCATAACGCCTGTCACTGGCCCACGGCGAGTCACAAAGGACACGACTTTGCATGGATATAACATTCCCAAGGTTAGTAGCAGTCTCAATTCTTGCATCTTGTACCTGTCTTCCACTCACCCACCTTCTGCATTCCTTCTGCTGTCCCTCACTTATTTAATAACCTGAGATAATGCACTCAGAATATCTAATATTTGCTGCTATTCTACACCAACGATGGTTATGTGAACATGCCCTAATGTTAAGCTGATACATACATTGCATGTCTTGTCAAGATTATGGTGTTCTGGTGTATGATATGGGACAGGTACCAACATTTGAAAAGAAAACCTGCAGCTACCATCAGTGGCATACCCAGGAATTTTGTTTGTGGGGGGGGGTTCAACAAATTCAGTTGAGGACAGAGAACAGAGAGAACGAGGACCTGGGGGCGGTAGCCCCCTTGTCAGGGGTTCTGGAGGCTGCTGTAATTTGGTACAAGAAATTTCATTTCATACAGTAAAATTTCTTAATTTTTGGCACTTTAAGACAACCAATTTAATTGTTATTGCTAATGTAAAACAACTGTGAACCTAGGTAGTTTTAGAATTTTACTGCCTTTTTTCTGAACATCTTGGGGTGTTGGCCACCTATATTCGGCAATTTTTAATAGTTTTCACAGTCGGGTTGAGTTTGGCACGATTTTTTAAGGCCTTCGGAATTTAGGGAGGGGGGGGGTTGAACACCCCAAACCCCCCTCGGTATGCCACTGGCTACCATCTTTGACGTACAGAATGTGGCAGCAGAATACTCTGAAACATCAGTAACTACCTACCAATTCCAGCAGAATATAACCTGTCTTCCAAACTTCAGATCTCTTTATTATTATTATTTTCTTAAACATAGCAGAAGACACTTAATTTTACTATGTGCAGATGATATAGTAGCAGGGTGTGTCCTGCAACATCCTCAAATCCAGCAACACATTCTCATCTTGACAACATGAAAAACAGCCCTGTGATCCAGCCACCCTCCCACATAACAAACACTTCACTTGGTGGTTAAGTGACTGGAGCTCTGACCTCTCACATAGTCAGCACTGAGGTTTAGAATGTATGTCTACCCCCCTGTACATTTTTATAGCATGTTCCTGAATCATGGGGAGGCAACTGTCATTTTATATTATATTGCATGAGACTAGAAGACATTTAAATACTGCAGGACATTGGCAGCATTTTAACAAATGTCATCTTGTTGACAGGACACAACTGTACTCATCAGTCTGTGGTCTGTGCACAGAGATCAGGAACACTGGGGGGACCCGGACGTGTTCCGACCAGAGAGATTCATTGACACATATGGACAACTCATTAAAGATGATTGGTTACTGAACTTCGGTGTTGGTAAGTTCATAACTCTGCTTTAACTGGAGAGTAAAGCTATGCAAAATACCTTAAAAATTAGGATTACAGACATACAGGATATGATGGTGTGTAGTTTGGTAGATGTTTAACAATCTTTTAGATAAACTTACGCGTCCATTTTCAGAGCATAAGCTTCCCAAGAAGGCTTTGTGCTCCATGCAGTTGGCTGGTTGGCTAGTTAGTTCATTATAATTTACCTCCAGATACTTTTCTTTGTTCTAAATGGTATCTGTTTCCACCTAACACACAACTGTAGTATTAAAACGCTTTAATTTCAGGCAAGAGGCGCTGTCTTGGAGAGGCACTGGGTAGAAGTTGTGTGTTTCTGTTTTCTGCTGGAATCCTTCAACACTATGAAATCCTGCCTGTACCTGGGAAGTCACCACCCACTTCTGCACCAATACCAGGTATCACAATGTCTCCACCACCATACAAGGTGATGCTGAAACCGCGTATTGAGCAGGCTGTAACATCAAAATGAAACTTATGAGGATCAATGCGCGAATTTGGTAAGGTTACCTAAATTACCGAATTTAGTCTAAACCAAAAGGAAACTTTAAACTGCATGAAACCTCAGTTCTTGAACTGAATGTGTTGTTTACTAAGCTACCTTACACAGCATGAGATCTGAGGTTACCACAGCATTCAATGTGAAGATTATTGTCCTCCGTGATATGGCACTGTGTAGTCTGGTGTGTTATGAACTGGAATATCAGTCTTCTAGCCTGAAGATGAAGGCAGCAGTTTTCTCCAGAACATGGGCACTTACATATAAAACCATACATCATTATACCTGAGAAGACATCTTAATTGTGACTTTATATAAGTCACTTTAATTAATACCAATAAAGAATTCCAAAAAGGCCAGATATTTTGGACATGAACGGTCAATTATTGCAAGAAATTCATCAAACTGAAGATATATATGTATATATAATCTATCATGAAGTGTTTACTTTATTATGCAGTTTTTATATGCAACACTACCTCAACAATGAAGTAAAAGACAGGAAGAAGAAGGTGATTAATTTTTTCCCCCGGTACTGAACAATGGACACTGCCAATTCTTACCATTTTACACTAACTTCTCATCTAGAATCATTTTGACATGAAATTAAAATATCTTTCTATTGTTAACCCACTTCCTGTCCTTAAAAAGATACAAAGGCAACAAAGGAAACTTATCATACTACACCATCATGTGTGTGTGACCCCAGTCAACTTTTTGAACCAGCTGAATGATCTCCCTGACAATCTGTATCAGCCTCATGCCGACAGCGGATACACCAGTGCCATACGTTTAGTTTAGTCCTCTATTGTCACAAATAGCATGGTGGAAGCGACACTAGCACCAAGTGGTGTCACTTCCTATAAGGACATGAAATGATTTGTGCTAATAGATCATGAAAAATACGAGGAAATTTGAGGGTTGTTTGACTGTGCATCTTCGTCATGAAATAAAGTGAAATGCCAACTTGATGCAACAATGTAATTTATTGAAGTTTCTTTAGCTCGACATGTTTCGGGTACATACGCCCATCATCAGGAGCACTAGATGTTAAGTTGCAGCATGTGGTTTTCCCAGTTTGCAGATGGGTGGTGGTCCTGAGAGCCGCAAGCCTGCGAGACACATGAACCTTCCAAACCGGACACACAACCTACGCAGCGGCTCTCAAGGTCAACACCCATCCACAAACTGGGAAAACCATATGCTGCAACTTAACATCTAGTGCTCCTGATGATGGGCGTATGCGTCTGAAACATGTCAAGCTAAAGAAAGTTCAATAAATTACATTCTTGCATCAAGTTGACATTTCACTTTATTTCACGAAAAATACGTAACATTTGTTAATGTAACTGATTAATGGAATGTCAGCCGACCACATGGTGGCTCTGAAGGATGTTTCCTTAGCTTTCAGAGTGATGGTCATAATTAATCATTAACTATAGCAAGGCAAATGCAATTTGGTGTGGGAACAGATCACAAACATAGCTACATATTGTGTGAAAAATACTGTCTATCAGAAAACAATTAGAAACATGGCGCTGATGTGAAACTTTGACATTACATTAGTATCGGACAACTGTAACATATACCCTTACAATAAAAAGTTGATGATGATGATGACAATGATGATGATAATAATAA
>Ga0131853_10019088_pt1 | contig 12476 bp, 6 predicted proteins | sample TergutLab28metaG_FD_92764 | JGI IMG/M metagenome (GOLD analysis project Ga0131853, IMG submission 92764) | Labiotermes labralis P1 segment gut microbial communities from Petit-Saut dam, French Guiana - Lab288 P1 (version 2) (version 2) | ecosystem: Host-associated > Arthropoda: Insects >...
GTCCTTGGGGAAAGAGAATTTGGTTTGAGGGATGTATGGTTTAAAAAGGCAGGGGTTTGGATGAAATCGGGGGAGGGCTTCTGGAATATTTGAGAGGGGGGGAAAGGGGGGGGGGGGGGGCGTCAGTTCTGTGCCTGGGCACGAAAGAGACGACAATAATCCCAAACCTTAGTCAGAGTACTCGACTTACTATTGGCAACCTCGACTGAGCTCTTCGGCTTCCATTTACAGCGAGGTTTTCTAGTTTCATTTTGGTATCGTCCCCATCTACAAGACGCCCCACTACACAAATTGTTCCGCTGTCCTGCAGTTCTGACGATATTTAGAATATATGTATAAAACAACGAAGTGTAAACTGACAACAAAAATAGCCACTACGTTGTGGTTTGTAACCCACCTCAAAGCCCGTATTTTTCAAAACTAAACGTCTACGCTGAGACACTATTCGATAACAGATTACACATACCAGTAACCAGCACAATGTATGGAGCTTCTATAATTGTATGTACAAGAAATCAATTTGACTCACAGAAAGATTTGAAACTGTATCACTGTCAAAGTTTATACAAATTTGGAACTACAGTAATATTCAGACCGCCTTCAGACAACCAAAACTTGGAGGAAGAACCATACTGGACCCCCCACCCCCAGAAATTCAACAGAATATTATCTGAACTTGGTTTCAAAGGGCTGTAGTGCTTTAATTTTTGGTCAACCCTTCTTTGGCTGCTTAACAATTACAATACTTTCAAAATATCTGTAACCACCCTACTTACATGTTGACAACTTGCAAGAACCTGAACCTTCACAGTAAAATTTGCTGTCATCAATGCATGATTACTGTGAAGCAATTTCAATACAGGCACCACAGAAAATTGGATCCAAGAGATGGGATACAGCAGAATTATGGGAAGGATACCATTAAGCACCTTCATAATTTCTCTTCACAAAATTGGGAAGTCAAGTATACCGTGGTAGATGCTGCATGCACAGGAATGCGGAATTCACCATCTCTTAAAACACAGTCTAAAATTTCTAATACAATGCTGACCACTGTCCAAACAAGCGTCCCAGGCCTTTGAGATAGTTTAAACTGTGCTGATGCCTGTCTTCATCATCATATGGAAGCCTTTTGTGGCTCTTCAATGATCTACTGATACACAACTGCCTCAAATTAATATGTAGATCTCATACTTTTTAATCATACTGCAACTGAAGTGTGGCTGCAAAGACACACAAAGAAAGGTCATTCAAAGAATCTTTTAAGTAAAGGAAATCAATGTCAAATTCTTATAATAAAACCGACTATATGCACTAATTTCTCATATTTATTTTTGGAATAAAACTCTAATAAATATTTTGGACAGTTTCTCTGTCCATCAGCAGGAGTTTTATTCACTGTACACATAGCAATGGTATGTCATACAGTAGCGAGCAGGATCAGGATGGAACTGGTTCCCTCCTGATCCTGTTCGCAAGCTGTTGGCAAACCTGCATGACATATACCATTGCTGTGCATACAGTGAAAAATTCCTGATGATGGACAGAGGAACTGTCCGAAACATGTAGTAGTTTTATTCCAAAAATAAATATGAGAAATTAGTGCATCTAGTTGGTTTATTATACGAACTTATCACAATGCACGGTCACCTGAACGTCAAATTCAAAATCAATGTCAAACTTGAATTAACAGATCCTAAAGAGAGGGGCTGCTAAGATGTGTGAGGTGTATTGAATGGATCAGTAAAGTTCAAGTACAGACTGTAGTGGAACATGGCAAAGGATCTTAATGTTCATTAGACAACAGGATATTTGTTAACCAGCTGACAGACTGCAAGCTACTCCAAAAAGAAACACAACCAGACTCAATTACATCTCAAAAAACAGCCTCGTCTACAAACTGAGTTACAAGTGAAGGTATCCCTGTGCATACCACGATGGTATACAGCAGAGGTGGAGGTACAGCTCCAGACACCACTATATGGGGTGAGAGGTTAACATCCAAGCTGCTTTACACCTGGAGAAATGTGAAATAAGTCCTACCCATGTCCTATGCATAGGAGTGGGTAGGTCCCAAGCTGGTCTGGGTGAGCAGGAACACACACGTGCATATGCAGTCTTACTGGCCCACTACTGTCACAGTAAATCTTCTAGATCTTGGTATTTATCAAATTTCATACACTTCTCATTTCTTCATTGATACCACAGGTAATTATAGTACTCAAGTTTCTCATCATGCAATTATCAAGTGAAATCAGATGGAAAATAACCCCACTTAAGTTTTCCTGCTTAACACATGCTGTGCCCTTGTATAGGTTTCCTGCTGGAAAGATTTGCCACCTACGAAGCACAAGTTCATGATGGGAAGAACTTTCACTCTTTCAATACTACTTTGCAATACAATCTTTTAACCCAGTTGCTGCTTGTTCAATTTGTACCAAATATAGTGATATGCTCTGTTACCAAGGATGAACGGCAAGGTCATTTCACCTAAAACACTTCACACTGCAACACACGTCACTTGCGTGTGATGTGTGTCCTGTCATGTGAGTTAGTGAGCGGCCCATGTTTGTGAAGCTACACTTTTTATGGCAGCAATATCAACCTGCAAGACATTTCAGATTTAAAAAAACCTGTTAATGCATCTTAACAGAACTTAAAACCTTGGAGATCAAACCTCGTGCCACGTAGGCAATCTACAAGGTAATGAAACACGTGTTTCAATGTACAACTGTTTTACTTCCATTTCTGTAATTTTAAGTACGGTGTGTACAGAATTTCCATACATTTAAGTGTTCACACTTTACTGTGTATGAGCACAGTTTCCATTGTGTCGAGCAATTAATTACTGAATACACATTCAGCACAGCTATGTACTGTCACCAACAAAGGTTAAGGGTTAAAGTGTGGTTTCCTAGAACATGAAACATTATTAAATGCAATAGTTATACTAACATTCTAGAAAAGTGACTATCCATTTCAACACAAGAAAATCTTCAGGCTTAACCTCTTCTAATAAACTTAATTTCTTGAATTTCTCAAAAAAGTTTTATGTACAGCAAAATTCCTTACATCTAACATCCGAATATCTGGAAATCCTGACAATCCAGTACTACAAGAGTCATCCCATGAACAGGTTCTCCTTATCAGGGGGGGGGGGAACCTTTATCAAAAGGCAGTTGTGATATCTCCTGACCCCTTGTCTTCTGTTCCATCCACTACCTGGTATGAAGAATCCAGATAGAATATCCCTCCAATCAGTTGCACAGCCTGAATACAGCATTAACAAATGTCACCTGTTAAGAATATGGGTTAGCATAGGCACCATCAGATAATCCGGACAACTCAATAATCTGGAACCTCTATTGCCCTGCACAAGTCAGATTAACAGAATTTTGCTGTACTAATATATTACTGTGGTAATATGGACGCTTCCCTTTTCCAAAACAATTGTCATTATCCACAGAATCCCAAATGTCCACAGGAAAATCAGATGTTAAAAAAGTACTTTATTTTGTCCTTTTACAGTCTACAATGTTGCATAAAATCACCAACATGACTGCCCACAACACGTGATTATCATTAGCTACACAGCAAAGCAAATTGACCATAAGAACTTACAAGTCACAATATACACAATGACTTTCCAATGGGTGACACAAATATAAGGGCAAACATTTCCTTGTGAAACTGAAGGGCATATTTTTATTATTATTAACTAATGATAACAATGTAAGCCACACATTGCTATTTTTATGAACTTAAAAACACTATCACCAGTATACATTTATATTCAAGTTTCATTCAATGTCTGAAGAGACTAATGAACAAAAGCAATGCAAAGTTACATTTACATCTAATGGTGCTGAGAATATAGGTGTGATAATGCTGAAGTCTACCAAGCGTGCGATTTCATGAATGATTTATTTCTCTCTTTCATTTCCTCTTTCTTCTGTGCTTTCACTTTGTTCAGGAATTTATCCATTTCTTCAATACTGTTCTCAGGAGGAAGTCTAGGCCCTTCTGGAACTTTATGAGAACCACTTTTGTCATCTGATTCCTTGTCTGCCCATTTCCCTTCATACATCTTTCGATCTACATAGTTGGAGCTTGATTCTCTAGATGGTGGACCACCAGGAGGCAATGGTGGTAGTCCATAATCATCATCATCAACTGCTTCTCCTTCACTTAGTGGTTCATCTCTTGACTTGCTTGGGACTGAGCTGGATTCTTCTTTCTTATTTTCTTCTGCAATGTATTTGTTAATTTTCTCCTTTGCAGCATCAACTTTCTTCATTGGATCATCATCTTCACGGCTGTAACTTCGTCGATCATCACTGTCCCTCGATCGAGGTCTTCCATCGTAACGACGACTGTGGTAATCCTTATAACTAGAACCAGATTTGTAATGAAAGAAGCGCCCCCTGCTTCGACCTCGACCACGATGAACAAATGGCCTTCCCCGTCCTTGAGGGTATTTCTGATGGAAATTTCTACCTCCACGTGGTGTAAAACTGCCACGAGGATTTTTATAATTCTGGAATCGAGGACGGTAGTATGTACCACGGTTTCGTGGGTAACGTCCCTGGTGATATCTGCTCATGTGATAATCATGTTTCCTTCGCCTGTCATCAGACTGACTTCTACTACGACGGTGGTAGTGACCATCCTCTGAACGAGAGTGGCTACGTGAATACCTATCATAAGAGCGACTACGGCTGCGATACGAACGTGACCGTGAACGTGACCCAGAGCTCCTATATCGAGGATATGAACGAGATCTTGATCGACTGCCATACCGGCCATATGACCCTGACCTGGATCGCCTACGTTCATAAGAACCGGACTTTGACCTGCTACGGTTCTTCCTGTATGAACGTGAACGTGAGCTGCTGTTACTTGAGGCATGACTGTACTTCTCACGGGATCGTGATCGACTCTGTGACGACTCACCTGATGAAGCTTCTCCAGGAAGAGGCTGAGGCTGTTGTGCTTGTTGTTGTGGTTGTTGTGGCTGCTGCTGTTGCTGTTGTTGTGGTGGCGGAGGTTGTAGCTGCTGTTGCTGCTGCTGCTGCTGCTGCTGCTGTTGTTGCTGCTGCTGTTTTTTCTTTTTTTTCTTTTCTGAATCTGATGTATCACTCTCACTGTCAGTTCTGGGGCCTTTGGGTTGTGCCGAAACAGTGGGTGTATTAGCTGTGGCTTTACTTCTGCCTACGGATGGAAAGGCAGTCTTTGGGGGGACACCTGGAGGAAGTGGAGGCAAATCATCTGTTTTTTTATCTAGTACACGTGGATTAATACGCAGACCTCCTTGATATTTCTCCACAAACTGCAGAGTCTTACTGACAGTGTCATCTCGCACCTCATCTGAACTTTCCACTTTACCTTTCTCAGAACCAGTCTTATCAGGTAAATCTCTCAAAGGCCCCTTCCTTGCCTGGAATTTTTCATCTGCTGTGGGTTTCTTTTTCCTCTCAGCTTCGTCTTCACTACCAGCTTTGTCAGTATCATCTTTAATGAATATGAATCGCTTTTCTTCTACCTCTTCCCATGGTTCCTTCTCCAGCTGTGCCTTATCTTTCTTCTTAAGTCTGAAAATATTTATTTGCATATTGCCATCATACTTTCAAAATAAAATACAAAGATAATGGAAAGCACGTTATTTAATGTCACAGTGTTTCTTACCTTGATGGAACAGACCCAATCTGCATTTTCCACTTGGCAGCCATTACTGTTGTAGCTTCTGATTCCGTCAATTTACCCTTGTTCTCCCTAGGTGGCGATGGAGACTCGGCAAAAATATCCATCTTTTTCTTTTCTACAACAACCAGAACGGTAATATCAGTACAGCACAAAGGTACTAATCGGATTGGAAGCACACTGGGGAGGGGGAGCTGCGATGAAAGTACTACCAACATTCACAATCTTCAACATTAAGTCAACCAACAATATGGTCACCCAATACATCATTCTCATCAAATACACAAGACACTTTACAACATATTTTTTACCACGTACCCAAAACTCTACCGATAACACAAATACCACACACGCCATAGTTACAGATGATACCTGCACACATGAATTATCAGGATGTTCACACAATGACATTAACGGCGCATTTAATTAACATATGAAGGACACACTATAAAGCACTTACTTACTAAATTTAATAATTCAAATCACAAATAGGTCAACATGCAATAACAAAGAAAGGCTCTCCATTCTCCATATTCAACATAAAACATGATTAGCACAGACTAAGCTATTATCATGTCATAAGCATAGTGCTCAATTAACCAATACCTGAAGAAAGAGCTCGTTTGTTATCACAGAACTGTAACCAATGTGTGACCATCAAAATGTAACACACAGTAAAAAAAACAATGCAAGTATTCTTACCTCTGATCCGGAGGTTCTCTTCCACTTTTGGATCATCATGATGAACAAACATGACTTTAGGAGACACATGTTTCCCTTTACCTGGACTTGATGAATGTCTCTTTTTCTCCTTTTCTGTTTTTTCATCAGCCCTGCTATTAGACAAAACCAACATATGAATACAGAGCATAGAATGTCTCAACTTGACAAGGGTGTAAGGATGCCGCCATGGCATAATCAGGTATTCTTCTTGCATCTGCTTAGATAGACTGAAGAAAACCAGAAGAAACCTGTCATGATAGTTTATGTCCTGGGTTGAAATTCAAACTCAACACCTTCCAAATACAAACCTCAGGCAACCAAATTACATAACCTACTTGGACAGTGGTCTGACGTGAAAGACCTGAAATGATATGACCCACTTTAAAAGAATGTAGAGGAAAGAAAAGGTAATATTACTTTCCAAATAAAAGTAATTAACAATTATCTACCACACTATAAGATGAGATTTTTTTTCATTACTTCATTATCTGAAAAATCAGGGCTCACCCCACAATCACACACAAGGTTAAACACATTACGTATGGGTGCTATCCTGAAAACCGAAGACTGTGAATGGGGAATGTTTTTACATACAGGTAAATATGGCACCTTTTTTTTACAGTCCCACACCTCTTCAACACAAATGGTTTGATGAATCAAAACTTTCATGAATCTATCACAATAAAGTTTCTGGTTGGAACTTACATCATTCTCAAAAACTATTTCTTCCACACCAACACGCCCATTTGAAATCCAATTCCATAAACTCACTGTGTCAGAACGCATCCCAAAATTCAATCAGAGTTGAAGACAACATATAGAGGTCTGGCTATCGAATAGAGGAATACAGGCAGCTCCTGACCTTTACTGTTGATCACCAAACTATACTCACTGCTGAACCTTCCCCCTGTTGTGTGCCAAACCACACTCCACAATAGTCAAACTGGCACCGAAGTGCCTCAGTGCAAAAATGTGTCAGTAGGCATAAAATTTCTTGTTATGCTGAAGAAAACTGCCACCAAAAACCTTCAATATTTTACATCAGGTATATGGAAAAGAGAACAGTTACTTTGAGCACTATTAGATAATGACTTCAGGGGATGCTGCAAGGCCTGGTAGATGGAGCTGTGTGTAGCTTTTGATACAATTACACTGAAGGGCAAAGGACAATAATTAATAATTATTCTGCTGCCAGTAGTATTATTATTTAACAGCCACACCTCCTATCCACTAACAAATGTACTAAACTGTACTTCATGTTAAACTGGCTGATAGTTGTTAGGTATATAATACAACATACCCCTTTGACAGTCCTGTGTCCTTCTCAACTTTTGCATAGTACGCATTCAGTTTGGTCTCCAAGTCCTCCAAATCAGGAAGGTTATCCAATCCTAGTAAGCTATAATTAAAACAAAAAAGTAGTTACAGATACATGGGGGGGCAGCCATGTAATTCTCCATGCATCACCTTAAGCTTACAAACATCCATTAAGTAAAATTACCTTCCTTGACTAATAATAATTTATTCTGCTGTACATTGCACCTTATTAACACATTCAGTTCCCTACAGCATTTAATGTCTACAAAGGTGGCAGAGGGCAATGTGAGCTTCCCCCAAATATGCCAAAAGGCCTTCTATATAAGATCAACCATGTAAAATTCAATGCATAAAGTAATACTATTAAAATGAAAGCCTGATAAAGGTATCCTTGCACATATGCATAAGAAAATCATTAAGAAAAGAGATGGGTGTTTTCTGATGACAATCACTAGGCTCAGGTAGCACTTTTATAAACACCTTGGAAAGCAATATATGTATTTATAATTTTAAACTGTGATAGTGTAGTTGGTATAGGAAGTACACTATTGTTGGGCAACCACAGTAATGATTCCCAGCACAAACAGAAATTTTTCTGTTCATCATCATCATCATCATCCAGAAAGGCAGTTGGGCCCAACCAGCTGGGATGTCAAGATGACCACCCACCTCCATGACTTTGTGGTGTGGACCATTTTTATTTGTATCAAAACTGCAACCACATTCCGCTATAACTTTGAGACTGTATAAAACATACTTTATTTAACAAGACAGGCAACGTACTTGTAACGTAAAATGCATTTGTGCAACCACTGTTGCAGTTAGAAAGATATATTCTTTTGTTTGTTTGTTTGTGTAGCCCTAGTCATCCAGCATGCAACGTGCATGCGCCATACTGTATTGTCATCTGCACTCTCTCCTGCTCTAACATCACCTTTCTAAATTGTCTCACAAATGGCACAATTTTTGGAAAATGTTACTAAATATGAAAATTGTGCTTTTTCTCTACAATGTATATTTCAAACCTTTATCATTCTAAGAAGAATTCAGTGAGATATTATCATAAATACATTAAGTCTTCATATCCAACACCCCTTATTCTTGTCAGATTTTCTAAAACTAAGCAAACTTCAAATTTCTTGGAAATCCATCCAGTGGAAGCAGAGTTCTTCCACGCGGATTGATGGAGGGACAGGCAGACAGATATGATGGAACTAATTATAGTTGCTTTTCACAATTTTGCAAATGGACCTAAAACAAATGTACTCTTACCATAAACTTTTATCCTCTATTCTAACTCAGTTTGCCATCAGCAGAAGATAAACAAACCCACAAGATATGCAAACATGCAAAAAGTACAGAGCCACTGCTCTACACTGTGAAAAAGAATACAAGGTGGGCAGTCCATGATCATCTCTTGAGCAATATAAAGGATGCCTCTGTTCAAACTTAGAATTTTAAGTCAAGTGTGGTCATGTCCATACATATTTGTCAATACTGTCCTTAGACTTCATAAGGCTTCTGCTGCAGAAGAAAAAACAATTCTGTATAATTTACAACCAACAACTGTGACTCAAATGCTAGTGACAAAAGCAGCCTTTTGTTGGTCTACAAAGCAACTGCAGAGATAACTTTAACCTAACACAAATCTTTGATGGACCATAACTCTACTAAACCCTCAAACATATTAAAGCACACAAGACTAAAAAAAAATTTTGTAACACATCATTGAAAATGAATTTGAAATTAGATGGTTGTGTTATTTTAAACAAGCATAAAAATCTTAAACGCCTCTGAATTTGGTCTTTCTAAAAGTTGAATTATGATCAGCTACCATGCAATCATCAATTATTATTCTATAATTTTTGAACATCAAACACACTAACCAATGTGCGTAACAGCAGTAACTTCTACCAATGTTTATGTACCACCTTTCAGTATGTTTTCCTCATACACTTATTTACATTACAAATATAGCGAAGCGACATCCACAAATGAAGAACACTAATTCAAGTGAATGCTATTAGTGTACCAAATAGTGCAAGTGACATCACATGGCCTCAACAGCAAGCAGCACTGTTGGTACAAAATTCTACCATGTAGCCTGTACCAACGACCGCCTCTGTGGTCTAGTGGTCAGAGTTTCTGTCTACAGATACAGAGGTCTCGGGTTCGATCCCTGGCGCTACCAGATTTTCTGAGTAGTAGTGGGTCTGCAACGGGGTCCACTCAGCCTCGTGAGCCTTGTGAGGTCAATTGAGGAGCTACTTGAATGAAAAAAGTAGCGGCTCCAAGTCTAGAAAACAGAGATTAACGGCTGTGGGGACCCGTTGCGCTGACCACGTGACACCCCTCTACCCGCAAAAGTTGGCACCAACTTCGCCGACCGGCTGCGGCCACTCTGTCGGTATAGTTCGCATGCGGACTAAGGCCACGGAGTTTAGTTTAGTTTAGCCTGTACCAACAACAGTATTGTAATTGTACAATTGGTGAAAATACTGAGGTCTAAAGTTACATGGAGTGAACAGATAAAATCTATTCCTGTTTTCCAGCATATTACTATAGTACATTTATCTCAAAAAGATACTAAAGTATTCCTCAAACTCACATGACCACATGCACTTCACTCATGTTAGTGCAGGTGACTGACACGATTGGTTTGCAACCAGGACTGAAGTCAAGCAAAGCATGGCCATACCATTGTTCAGTCCCTGGTTTCTCACCAAGTAGGCCTGTGTTCAAACACAAGCTAGTCCATGTCGGATTTGTCGTGAACAGGGTGGCACTGGAAAAGGTATTTGTCCAAGTACTTCAGTTTTCACCCATCAATATCAATCCACCAATGGCCCACATTCATTTCCCTACCACTGACACTATACAACCTTAGTAATCAAGTGTTGTTAAATACCACACTTAAAAAAGAAACACAGTACATGATGTCAACATTTAAATACAGTCCAAGTTCCAGAGTAAAAAAAATCAATCCCGTAAACTGGCCAGCACAATTTTACTCTCAAAATCATGTTACTACACTATCAGCATTAAGATCTACAGCTACAATCAAATATCAACATCATGCTTGGTGTAATGATACAACACTGGCATTCATCATCTAGTAAAGCTAATATTACCAAGTTACAGTAAGCCCAAGCATGGGCCAAAAGGAAAGCAATTCACCAAACTCTGACAAAAACCATTCACAGTTTATATGAAAAAGCATTATGAAATTATCTGGTGGAAATATGAACGGGACTGACATCATTCTCTACAACTGTATCAACAAGGTCAACTGCACTGTCTGAACACCTTTCCTTAAAGTTTTCACACTTTATAATTCCACTGTATTACTTGTACTTATTGACTCATAAACCAATATATCATTGAAATACAATGAATACTATTACTTATTTCTACCAAACATTTCTTGGTCCTCAAGGCATCCAGAATATGAGGACAAAACACACTGGCATAAATAAATAAAATTAATTAATGTACCTGGATGGTCTGTATGTCATTTAAAAATATTAATTAAAGGTAGTTTCATATTTATGTTTGTCAAACAAAGAAATATAGAAGTAAAATATATTTCTCTGTTTCACCATGCATGCTATCAAAAGATATGGCTTCCTAACAATAAAGCTCTCTTTCACAGACTTAGCCCATACTGGTATCACCATCTACTATTACAGAAGATTTCAATATCAACTTCACAGTCTTCTATGTAAGTTTCTTAAATTGTATGTCTGAGATAGTGGGTCTGCAATGGTAAATGCACCTGTCAAGGAAACACCCTGGTGCTGGAATCAAATGCCTGGTGCTATCTGTAAAAGACTGGAATTTACAGCAGTGATGCATAAGAACAGACATAACTGCTGGATGTTTAGCATTCTAAGCATCGCACTGCGTTTACAAATACAGAACGTTTAGTGCCTGCAAGTCAAGCCAGTTAAGCAAAAGGAACTGTTGTCCTTGCGTGTTATGCAAGAGCTGTAACATTCATTAAACAGTGCATATTTCTCATAAATGTTGTACAATGTGATGTATGACACAAGTGCATGGGTTCACCAGAAACATCCACATTCACGCGTACTGATCAGGTGCCTGGGTTTCTAATTTTTAATATCTTTTTAAACCAAACAGGAGCATGTAATCTCCAACATATGTCCATACACTTTTTATCTTGAGGAAAATTAGTCCACTGTTGACCAACATCATTTCCAAGATGTGGTTTGCTGAACTATCGAAACAAATGTATCGTACCTCCATAATACTTTTTAAGTTCATATGTTATCCCAGTATTTCATGTCAACAGAAAACAAGCTTATGTTCTCCTATGGTTTTTCTTTACCCAAAGAATTATTCTTATTTATACAGGGTGTCCCAGGAGGAATGTGCCAGACTTCGGGAGAGTGTTCCTTATGTTAAAGTATACCGGTATAACCCAAAACACCTATATCCAAAGTTGAACAGTTACGGAGATAATGGCCAGAGAAAAGTGGGGGCTTCTTGCGGTTCCAAATACTGCAACCTGCACAGCTGGTGTCACGCGAGAGCATTGATGACCTTGAGAGTGGAATGCAGTGTTAATCGTGCCTGCGTGGTTTAGTTGCTTGCACGGGAGTTGGAAGCGCCATGTAAAGTGCTTGGAGCCCTAAGGACGACTACGGCGTTAATGCGGGTGTTTATGTAGTTCAATTTAATGGCTTTATGTCACTCATACATTAATTACATGTTAA
>Ga0131853_10019089_pt1 | contig 12475 bp, 6 predicted proteins | sample TergutLab28metaG_FD_92764 | JGI IMG/M metagenome (GOLD analysis project Ga0131853, IMG submission 92764) | Labiotermes labralis P1 segment gut microbial communities from Petit-Saut dam, French Guiana - Lab288 P1 (version 2) (version 2) | ecosystem: Host-associated > Arthropoda: Insects >...
CAGAGCGGCCGCCGCCGGTCGGCGAAGTTAGTGCCAACTTTTGCGGATAGAGGAGTGTCACGTGGTCAGCGCAACGGGTCCCCACAGCCGTTAATCTCTGTTTTCTAGACCTGGAGCCGCTACCGGTGTAATAACTTTCTTATTTTCATACAGAAAATACGGATTTATTGAGTAGTTGGTTGATTGATTGATTGATTGATGCCTATTACTGATTTTTTAGGAGTGACGTACAAATTACAACCTACGGAGTATAGTGTCCCTCAGACTGAACGTTTTATACTTCGTTACATCATCATCATCATCATCATCATGGCTATGAAACGGATTCTGTGCCGAACGCTATACTTAATTTACATCTTTCGAATAATTTACTGTATTATCTTTCTGTGATTCATCTTTCCCTCCATTCTCCCTTCCTCTTAATTCGACACTCCCTGTTCACCTTAAATTGTATCACCACGTTCAACATTCATAATACTCATCATCTCCCACCATACTCAGATCCAAAAATAGTCTTGAGAACTTTGGCTTATGGATGTTAGTGATAAGTTTCTGTGCCTTTGTAAAGCTGCAGTAGGGTGTTATGAAATGTATCACTTCGCAAGTCATAAGCCTGTCTCCCTCTACAGCGCTCCTTCTTCTTCAAAGCTGGATTGCCGCCTGCGGAGGGCGTGTCTGTCGGACAGACCATGCTCCGTCGCTCTCCCGTATCTGGACCATCGTTTGTTTCTAGAACAGCTGTAGTTGTTCAATATCCTGAATTGTCATTTTTATAGGGCCTTAACGTCAAATTTTCCTTGGTTTAACCCAGCACAGAGGTAACTATTTGTAACATTGTTCTAACAACAAAAAGACTGCATTCTGCCCACATAGTGTGTTTCGTGTTTAATGTGACTATCGACAGCTATTATGTTCCTGCACTTCATAATGTTGCCTTTTCACATTGGAAAGCGAGTGTGCTTGTTTGAGGTAGGAACTACTTTTTTATATATTACTGTAATGGAGCTTGAAGGGTTAACCATTACGTAAATTCAATCTTAGAACGCAATAGAGCCATCGAAAGAACTCAGACCTCGGTTCTTCCGCTCCGTCCATCTGCGTGTCACACGTTAGCTCGACGAATTCAATCAGCAACTTCACAGATGAAGCTCTGTGCGACTTATCGCCAGTTTCTGCTCTTGTGTCACCTTTGTCCGTGACCCTTGGCAGTTATGTTTGTACGGTCCAATGTTCTGCAACTCAATACTGATCTGAAGTTCACATGACAAAGAGAAAATTACAAATATTGCAAATATGAAGTTATTTTGCGATTAACGGTATGAAGGTCGAAGTTCATCTGGGCCGACTTTCTGTTTACAAAACCAAGTTCCTACCTCACAGAAAACACAATCTATAACCATCACAAATTCAGTAGCGTAATAATGTTTAAGACAAGAAGTCGTACAAGTCATGTTAATTGCACTGTACGGGCTGAATGTGTGGGTTTTTTTTTTAATGTTGAAGGAGGTTGTAAATACAGCAACCACCCTACTTTAAAAGTTACACATTTAACATTTCAGATAGCAGGAACACATGTTTAAGCCTTGTTACTCGATGGTAACCTTATTTGGTACCGAGACGAAGTGGAAATGGCATCGTAACTGCTACAAAACACCATTTTCATCATACTAAAAGCAGAACAAAGTGAAGGTGTGTTAGAATAGGCGGCTGAGAGAACAGTTGGACCTGAGAGTGAGAATGTGGCAGGAAAATTAAAAAATAAAAGTGTAATGAGGCGCTTTATAATTTGCGTTTCTCATCAGACATTGTTAGGGAACAAATCAAGGAGGCGAAATGGGTGGGGAATGTAGCATGTATATGAGGGATAAGAAACGCATGCATTTCGGTTATAAATCCTGAAAGGAGGAGAAGACATTTACAGTTCTGGCGTAGATGGATTGTATTAAAGTATATCTTCAGTAAACCTATTTTCATTATGTGGATTGGACTGTGCTAGATGAATATAGGGCAGATGGCGGCTTCTTTGGAACACGTTCTGTGAGAGTTTTGAATTTCTCGATCAGTTTAAAAACTGTCGACTTGTTTAGATAGGGTGTGCTCGATGGAGACAGTCACTGTTTCTTTTTGAGCTAAGAATAAGGCTAAAGCACGACATAGTCGTGCTTTAGCCTGCAGCCCGGACACTACTCCAACCTAACCGCACCTAACCTCCAACCTACAGCAAACCAAGAACGAAACGACCAATGTGGTAATCAACATTATATTCGCGAGCTCCTGATGATGGGCATAGTAGTGCCCGAAACATTTTGAGCCTATAAGAAGTACAATAAAATAATAAAGGCGTCTAGTTAGTTTTTATTCTTCAGTGTTGTGATTTTGTCGCAACACCTGCCATCAAATGCCAAATCTCGTGAGAGAAATGTGCCCTTCAGATGGCCCCACAGTTACAGATTTGTACAGTGAATCGGGTGATCGTGGATCTGTGTAGTGAGAATATGAACGCTGCTTTACCTCGTGGCTAAAATGAGCAGAATTCCACATCACAAATCACACAGGGTGTCGCATTAACATCTCACATCCTCCGCTGAATGAGTTCTTCTATTGGCATATGTCGCTGACACAGTTGTGACAATAGCTGTGTGGGAAATTCTTGGTTTGATTTAGGAGTAGGACAAGATACGTGTGTTTATATTATACGTCATTATTAAAAGTCCTAAATAATTCACGGACTGATATTGGTAAGCGCCGATCCCGGTGGCCGCGAGGTCTGCGGCCGCTCTCTTGCTGAGATCGTGGGTTCGTTTCCTGCCGGGGCATGTATGTGAATGTTGTGTGTTGTCTGGTAGAAGCCTCCGCTACCGATCTCTCATCTAGAGGAGTCCTGCGGAGTGTGATGTGCCTGTGCGTGACCTAGAAACCTCAACAATGAGGCAGCCTAGTTCCGAGTAGAGCTGTTGCGCCACTAAAAAAAGGAAAACAAAATATTAACGTAGAGGCGGAACGTGTAAGTCGGCATTGTGACTAGGCTGCGGGCTGGAAGATTGACGTATCCTGATTCAGTTCCAGGGAGAGGTAAGACTTTCTCTCTTCCTCAGAAATTTCAGTCGGTCGCCGGGGCCCACAAGGCCTCTTTCTTCAGGTTTAATGTGTCCGGGGGAGGATGCTGATCAGTGACCTTAATCTACTGCAAAATTTAAGAATCCTTTGGGCTATACCTACACCCCTACGTCCTCGTGACTTGCCCAAGGACAACATTTTACGTAACAATTCTGCAGTGTCAATTATGTAACCCACATTAGTTAAGTACAGAGCTTATTGACCTAGCTTTTTTTCATTCATCATGTGAGCACAGTCGTAAGTATCGGTACAAAGTTCCGTAACGATAAAATCTCTTGCATTTTGCACACACACTGTGTATTTATGTTTAGCTTGAATCTCAGGGGGGGGGGGAGACAGCGTTTATTTCTTTGTCCTACTTTGTACCGTGAATTATGATACAATTTTGTAATGTTAACCTACAAAATGCTGTTTTTAAATTAATGTTTCAATTCAACTTTTCCTGTCTTCTACATGTTTCCAAAATCGTATGCTCATCTTCAGAAAGACTATAGTGTGCATGCAGCCTTATATGGTTATGTTGTCCATGCGTTTATGCAGACAGGTTACCAGGTTGAAGGATGTGCTTGATATTAAGCACATCCTTGAACCTGGTACCTAATAAAAGAAAAAAAGAATTATCTATTCAACACTTATATTAATATAATCGCCAACATGTAGCGTGTAATGAATTAAATATAAATAATTTTATTATTTTAACATAAAATAAATATAATTATCTACACGATGAAAAATTACCATTAAATCGAGTTGATGATAATTTTTCATCTTAAATGTATAAATTTTTATTTTGAGTTTAGAATTTCGTATATAAAGCCTGTAATCCAAGAATCCTAAACTTCTCTATAAATGAAAGAAAATGTAAGTTTAGGATTGGTGGGTGTCAAGCACATAATTCAACCTGGTAGCCTGCTTGCATAAACGCATGGAAAACGTGACTTATAAGGCTGCATGTACAATATAATCTTCCTGAAGATGAAAATAAGATGTTCGAAACATGTAGAAGAGAAGAAGAATGCAATTAAAACATTAATTTTAAAAAGTGCATTTTGTTGGTTAACTTTATATAAGCGTTTATTTCCTTAAACAGCGTTAACTGACCAGTGTTTGTGATAGTGTTTTCTTACTGCGAGTCTAAAACCTAACTTTCAGTGCAAGCTAATTTAAATGAATTTTAGGCTTCGAAGCGTTAAGCGATATTAACAGCAAGTGTTCGTGCAACGTGTGTTTATGTTCCGAATGGCCGTGTTCGGTTGCTGCGTTCCTCCCAGCTTCTTCTTGCGAGGAGACTTGATACCATTTCTAACTGCCACAAACAGTTACCACTTTTCTAAATATATATCTTCCGATGTTCAAGAGGAATCCGTGCGCTACTGAATGAGTTTGTCGCACAGCTGTGCGTACGACAGCACAGCAATATCTTCCGTCCACGCGCTGACATGTAACACAAAGAAACAGGGCGCATATTCGAATTGGATCCGTCCCTTCTAACAAGTTCCTGTCGTTCTGATACTAGACCTGAGTAGGTGTCTGACTTAACCCTTTTAAACATGACATCAGTTTAAACCATAATAAATCCAGTCATTAGAAATAAAGCTTACACTTTCACTCGCTTTGTTCCCAATATCTAGAAAAGCATAGAACTTAAATGAAGTATTTCCCTGGGCCCAGAACATGTTAATCATTTTTCTGTGGATTTTTGTCTACATTATATTTCGCATTAAAAATATTCAGCAATTCGCATAAGAAATGCCTGCGGAATCCCATGAAGGCCTGTAAAAACAATTCCGGCTTTTGTTATTTCTAGTGCAGTCCGCTTAAAGGGGCAAATATTGATAAATATTATCAGCGTTAAGTTTTATGAAAATTCGTCCAACGGTTCTCGAGTTATTTCTGGCGAAACAGAAGGACGGACGCAAAGACATATATTTCAAGCCTGTAGAGTTGTTTATTAAGATTTTCCTTGCAATATGACACAGCGAAAAATACTCTGATTTCTGATCTTCGCCAAACAAACGTGGAAGTGATTAGGCTTAAAAACAAAGGAAGAAATTCTTGAGACATGTAATCCCAAATCAAAGTTAATGTTAAAATGAACATTAATGAACTACGACGAAATTATGTTTACTGGCTCAGAATAAGGACCAGTGGCGGGCTTTTGTGATAACGGTGATGAATCTTCGAGTTCCTTAAAATGGGGGTACTTGTTGACTCGCTGAACGATTCTTATGCTCTCACGACAGTTTGTGACATGCACAGTGGCAGGTCGATGATCTGGAATGTCTTGAGACCGTGTAGTAAATAGGCTGCGACCAGGAGGACAGGGAACCGTTGGTGCTTGGCACAAGCAATTCCTCTTCTCCACAGCGTCAGAAATGCTGTGGAGCCCATCCATCTGCGGGTGCTGGGGCCCATTTCCTCCTGGTTCAGCGCCTGGGACGTGAATTTGCCACGCACATCCATCTATTGACGAGGTTAAGAGGCATGCGGCTGTATGTAAATTCCCCTTACGTCTTCATGAGTTGGTGTTTAATTAAGCACATATATGTACGTGCTGAGGATAGGGACAGGTGGAGGTTGTAAACGCGGTGACGAAACTTAGGGTTTCTTAAAATGCGGGGAATTGCTTGACTAGCTGAGAACCGGTTAACTTCTCAAGGACTCGGCTGCAAGGATTAAGTACATAAGTACGCATGTACATGTGTGTGTGTGTGTGTGTGTGTGTGTGTGTGTATCTGTGTTAGTTTCCATGTACTCGTATCTTAGGCAGTTCTTATGGCGGTCGCAGCAGGACTTGCTACAGTTTACTCCATATCTTTGCCGGCTCGGTCTCCGCAATTACGTATGAAGTGGAGAATCGCTGAAGTGATTTTCCTTTAGATTTGATTTTGGCAGGTTTTAATAAAACTTTGCAAGAATTCCAGTGTGCAGTGGGGAAAGCAATAATGTGCACGTGTGTAGTGTCATTACTCACTTTCACGTCTTTGATATCTAGGTTGCGTCGGTGTAACTTTTGGTGAATGAGACGTCTGCGGAGAACAAGTTGTTTCGTTCATTAGTTCGGATGCACATAAATATACAATCAGTAAAATTTAATTCACTTTCGCGGAAATTTTTGCAAAATTTCTGCAATCAACTTTAATTTACTCGTACATTTACTACTGGAATGTGGCTGACTTCACTTGTGCAAATGGCATGTTATTTATGTGAATATTTATAATCACTTGAACTCTCGGCTTACAATCTTTGTCTAGAAGTAACATTTGAAGTGAGGCTGCAATAACACAGTGTAAATTTAGACTACCTTCCATGATTGTCCGTAATGAATTGCTTTAGATCATCGTGATAAGAACTCACTGTGTTATTCACACAAATTTAACTGATTTTGGTAGCTATTTTTCATATTATTGGACGGTCCCGTTTTTGTTTAAGAATCAACATGGATGATGTTTTCCTTTTAATCTGAACTTAAAACTTGTGACGTCATGTGTTCGAGGCTTAGTGGTGTCAAATGATGACCCTTGCTCCCTCCGGTAAATTATGAATAATTTAAACTTGACTACATTACTTTTGGGAATTAAGCAAGCTTTAATTTTAATTTCAGCAGCACTTGGTAACGGCACGGATTTCAAACCTTCTAGTTATTTTTGGCTTGCCCTAACGTTCTGCTGTGATATTCAATCGACAGTATACCCCTTTCATAAGTTTCACGACAGTGCCGTTATTTAAAATATGCTCTCCACATGTCCGTCGCCCTTCTGTTTTCAGGTGGTTTCGAAACATCCTTAATGATCCCTAGTATTCTCAATATCTACAAAAGTACCGGAAAGGCACCAGGTTGAAACTGCAGTCCGGCTTCATAGCGAAGACGTGCATTTATTTTTGCCGTGTTACTTTAAACTGGCTCGCCAAACATTTGTCACAGCCAAAATATTTCGGACAAAATGTGTAGAGGAAAATATAACTCCCTCTTTAAATGCAATATACTTTTTGAAAGGAGTACAAGATTGCAAGAACGGACCGGAATTTTTACGCGCTGCGTATATTTTTATTTTTATTTTTATTATTTATTTATTTTACTGTGGCGCGATTGTGGTATCGTGTGGCGAAATGTGACGCAGCCACTTGCAGATTTGCTACAGTTGAGAATTTCGACGAAATATATAATGGCGCAAGCCAAATATTTTTTTTGGCCGACTTATATATTGTAACTAAAAAAATTCATATTCCACTAAAAACAACTTTTTTAAAACAAAAAAAGGGAAAACGTGTGTCTCATTTACATTTCAAGACCCAGATACTTTTTCCAGAATAAACCGTTTCTTTACTGAATTTTATTTACTTGTTTGGTACTTTCTTTTTACTGAAATTAATTTGAAGTTATAAACAGTCCCTAAGTAACTAACTCCATGAAGGAGATTCCAATTTGAGAAGCTGCTAGGCCTTCAGTATATCACGAAATTACACATCTCTCACGGAAACCGTATGTCAATTACAAGAGCTCGGGTATTCAGTAAGCATCTTCTGTCTCGGAGCAGTTTACTTGCGATTTGCTGTGGACAGATTGTAATTGGCAGTGCAAGAGCATTTCCTCCGAGTTTGTTGGTCTTTTCAAATGTATACAACGCAGTAATTGTCAGCAGCATGAAATAAACAAACACGACCCCTCGGTCTCACCTAATGAATCTAACCCTAAACTTCTTGCCTTATTTCTGTAAGTTCTGTTCAAATTTCCGTAGTATATGAAACTATAAAACCTGAAAAAAATAGAGGAAGATGCAATAAATGATAGTTGAGTGGTAAATAAAAGGAACGGTGGTGGGAGAAATTACAGTTCTCTCGATTTCCGAAAGAGAATTGCTCTAGTTGAAAGTTTCCACTCTTCGCCTGCTTGTCCTTTGGGTAGGAGGAGAATGAAGATAAGAATGAATATTGAGTACTTGTTGAATGTATGTGACGGGAGACGGAACTGCACTGAGAAAGGCGTGTCCCAATGTTACTTTCTCGACCACAAGTCTGACATAATGGGAGGGGAACCGAACCGGGGCTTCTGCGGTAAGAAGTCGAATTCAGCCTAAACCATGACACTGCTATAAAACCTAAGATGAAAGTAATCTTCTGTCGAATACCCCCCCCCCCCACATGTGCGAAGAAGCATTGGTTCGCCTGTTTGTCCTCATAAGGGTAGCATGTAACTGAAGATGATTTTGGAACACTGGTAGAATAATAATGACCAGAGAAAGGTAAAGTAATTGGAGAAAACCCCTTGCCATTGCTGCTTAGAGCCCAGAAAACCTGAAGTCTAAAATTCGGATATTCAGCATGTCAGACCCTACCATAACTGAGAACAGGATCCATCTCCACTACAAAGACGCAGTGGTTACTGCTGTTTAGGGAAGTAATAGCTATTATTATTATTTTAATATTAAAACAAGTGGTCTCTATAGTTACCATTGTGCTGTAAACGCAAGAACGTCTGTTTCTTTAACAGAGATTTTAGCGTGGTAATCTGTAATGTTGCAGTCGAGTTACACTGCATGCTGTAGCTGTCATGTTTTATAAACAAGAAATATAGCCAATCCTGTAATTTTAATTGTTGGAATCATTTCAGTGCAGCCAATGATTCGATAAATGGAACATTTAACTGAGCGAAAACGAATCCGCTCACCCTGATGGAGCGGGTGTGTTGTGAGGCTTTGATGTCACTACAAACGATCGTTTGCTGCCCGCGTATGGTTCAGTAGACATCTGTACGTACTAATAATTATGTTGATGCTCCATGCGTTGTATACATATTTGATGATCAGCTGCATTAGCTACCGGCTTTATGCAGTCTGCACAGAAATGACTGATTATACCTTCATACCAAACATTGTAACAGATATTGCTACACAAATGTGAACCAACATGGCCATGAGTTCTGTACGGATTTGTTTGTGGAGAGTGCCACCACAGTCGTATTAAACCTAAGCTTCATTACTGTGTAAGTGGATATTCGTTGTTTTCAACTAGGTAAATTAAACCTTTGAAGCATTAAATTCGTGTAAATAATAAATAAGAATTCACCTCACTGAATACATATTCTCTGTCCATTAGGGGCAGCCGGTTAATGTTGTTCAGGAAAATAGCTTTTACGACAGTTGTATGAAATACGTAAATTACTCTATGTGAAAATGCAGTGTTGCAACGTTAATACAAGTGGTAATGCACGTAGGCCTAATTACCATTGTACGTTTAAGGTAACCTGAGTTTTAGCGTCATTTTACCAAAGCTTGTCATCGGACGTTGTACAGAACCAAATCATCCACACCCTTTCTAGCTATCTACCCATAAAGGGTCGAAATTTCCAGTATTTTCATTTGTGTCACAAATGGAAATGTTCGTAGTTTTCCCCATCGTAGGTTTCCCTATCAGAATTTTCAATGTATTCCGTCTCTTTCCTGTTCTAACTACTTGTCCGAGTCCAAGTAAACGTCTTACAATTTTACTATTCTAAATATAGCCTATGACCCTGAATCTAACATTATTGTTTTTGTTATATCAGCGCCTTGAACGAAGATCATCTCTTGATACCTGTCACACAGCCCTCACTTGCTAATAAAACTTGAAGAAGACGAAGTGAATTCGCATGTTTTTAGATCACAGAGGCTATACAACTGCAAGTGAATATGAAGTATAATTGGTTCTAGTGCCTGGCTTGACAGAATGAGAGACAAGTAAATCTGTTTCGTTTTCAGCTGGGTCGTTTTCTTTGGCAACACGAGATTGCAGCAATAAAATTGTTATTTTGGAGTTGCCAGAACTTACAGTAGAGAGGCAAGAAGATAATAAAGGAGGATGGAACTTAGAAAAGCTGAGGCAGCATTCCTTGTGGAAATTGCTGGACGTATGCAATCCATGATTTTAAACCAGAAGTATATTACAGAGTCTGAGAGGAAGCGTCTGTTTGATGGCAATTTGTGAGCCCAGGGTTCGATGTCGCTCGTATTTAGAAGTTAATTTTCTTCTAGGATCTGCTGGGATATGACCCAGTGTTGTCTGGTAGAATTCCGCGGACGTTTCAGAGGAACATAAAGTCTTTTATATTTACCAGAATCCACGACATAACAATCAAGATGGTAATTGTAGTCAGCCTTGTAACATGATTTATTTTGCCTGTCTTGTCGCCACACCACCATACCGACGATCTGCCTCAATGCTTGTGTGGATCTTTGTTCAGGCATAGAGTTTCGAAGCCACAGCTTGAAATTAAATCAAAAAGCGAGTCGCGTTTTAACTATAGCAATGTACGAAATATGAACTTCCAACTCAATCGAAAAGAACCCTTCATGAGAAGCTGATAATCCCACATCTGCCTAAAATTTGTTTCCTTTTGTTAAAATGATTACTACTACTACTACTACTACTACTACTACTATTACCACCACCACCACCACCCTGTTATTTTTATTATAGCTCACCACACTTAAAAGAGTGTTAGCCTGTTATAGGCTGTATACTGTTAGCACACATCCTAAAATGAACTTATCTTAACTCAGTAGTACTCAATCACCAATATCTCTCATATGTCTTCATTTTTCAAGTGGTATTTTTTCGTCAGTTTTCCATATTTAGTCTCTCCCTCTTAGGCCCATACAATCGGCTCAGCATTGCGTTCTCAGGAACCATCAGTCTGCGTTCTCCGTGTAAGAGAACCAGTTGCCGTAAGCGTACGCGTGAAGGCCCCTGGCTTTTATTTGGAGGTGTTGAGCTCGAAATTCGTCCACAACACCATCTATACCGAATGGCTTTTGTGATTTTTCCCAGCATCTCCAGGATAATCCCAGGACAGAGTCTTACAGTATACCACGACCGCTTCCCTCTACATAATTGGACTCAGCTATTTACTAATCATCTTCATATTGGACACCGTGTACTCTTAGTTTGAACTACTTTAGAGAGTCGTTAAATAACTCATCAATAAATTTCTTTGCTGAAGATTCGACCGTTTGGGATGTGACGTTGTGTGTTTGGGCGAGTATTTCGGAAGATCCTAATGTCTTGGTCTTCATGGTCTAGTGGTACCAGAAGGAAGCACAACGTGTGTGATATCTGGGTATGGGTTGAGAAAGGACAGAGTTGGACCATCCAAAACGTCATATCCGAGAACATTTCAGTCTTCAGATAAAATTCGCAAAACATGAATCAATAAGCAACACTATAATTTTGTATTCTTTTTATATCTGGGATATGCACCGTTAAACAGCACTTAACCTCAGCGCAAATCACCTTCTGTCACCGTCTTTATATTATCGGCTGTTGAGTCTGCGTCGTACTTCTTAGCCAGTTGTTGCAATACAAAATACGATAAAGGACAACGCACAAATACATAACCCTCCAATAATTACGCTCTGTACCATCTGCTTGCATATTAAGAAATGTACAATTTACGCACATTGTATAGCATTTGCGTTCCGTGTGTTTCTTCAAATTACGGCTATTTTTTTTCCACAACAACATTGGGCTAAACGTTTGGTAGTTCGATAGAAGTTCAGTATAATTACGACGAAGTAGGAATTGAATTCTGAAACATAATATATCTGACATTTCCTGTTTACTTTAATCCGTCCGCGTCCAGTCACGTTACTTCTTCGTTTTCCATCACTTTGTTGTGTTGCATACCCATCTATGTTAGAAGACTGCGCAGTCGTTGTCTGTGAAATTTCAGTTCCGCAAAGGTTTTGTGTGTTTGTTTGTAACAGTTAACCGATTGCTACGCCCACAGTGAACATGCTTGCATTGACCTTCACTTAAAAATAACAGTTTACAAAAATTACCCTACTGATACAAATTAATGCTGGGCTAATATTTCAGACTAGCGAATACGTCATTCCATCTGTCTCGTGTCTTTTTGATGTACGAGAAGTAAGTTGGTCGTCGTTTATAACTTTTTCAGATAATGAGTTTCTGCAGGCTGACAGTTAATTCATTAAACGCCACTTGTTAATATATTAGTGTAATTATTTCGCATTTGCAAAACGTTCAAGAAGAATAATATAAATATTTTTTTATGTTTGCTGACCGTGCATCTCAGTATAATCTTAGTAATTGACCAACTTAATGCACAAATTCTTGTTTTATAATAAGTTTATTATATTCCTCTACATGTTTCGAGCACTGTTGTGCTTATCATCAGGAGGTCAAAATTGTATTATACAGCATCAGGTAACATCACACCTATAGGTGACCGTCCCGTGCACCGGACGGCCACCTACAGAGTGTGACGATACCAGATGCTGTATAATACAATTTTTACCTCCTGATGATGAGCACAACAGTGCTCGAAACATGTAGAGGCATATAATAAACTTATTATAAA
>Ga0131853_10019090_pt1 | contig 12475 bp, 8 predicted proteins | sample TergutLab28metaG_FD_92764 | JGI IMG/M metagenome (GOLD analysis project Ga0131853, IMG submission 92764) | Labiotermes labralis P1 segment gut microbial communities from Petit-Saut dam, French Guiana - Lab288 P1 (version 2) (version 2) | ecosystem: Host-associated > Arthropoda: Insects >...
GTTGCGCTGACGACGTGACACCCCTCTATCCGCAAAAGTTGGCACTAACTTCGCCGACCGGCGGCGGCCGCTCTGTCGGTATAGTTCGCGTGCGGACTAAGGCCACGGAGTTTAGTTTAGTTTAGTTATACTTAGGGATAGTACAAAGTTAATATAATAAGATTTTGAGTTTTTGGGTGAAACACATATACCTCTGTAGAGGAAACAATAAATAGACCCACGTTACTACTTTTGGCGCATTATAAATAGTTGTAGGTTAGACAAGACAGACAAGTTAATTATAAGGCAAGATTGAGGCGCGTTCGCGTAACCATAGTTTCAGTGCAAAAGCAATAAATATTATACATTATGAGCGTGTTTTCTTATTCTTGCATCTTTTATGCGACGTATTATATTGTCACATGTTGCCTATCTGACTCTACCAAGTTTTTCAACATCGTCTCATAAACGACAAGATTTTCGGAAAAAGTTATTGAACCTAAAATTAAAATGTGTGTTTTGATTTTTTCTACATCTTTTACCTGAAATGTTTCTTTGCTCTAAGAAGAATTCAGCGAGATATGAATATAAGTTTCCATAGGTCGCCTCGCAGATTACCCGTCTTTCTTGTCAGTTTTTAGGGAAATTTGGATTTTCTCGACAGACTTTCAAAAAATTCTTGAATATCAAATTTCGTACCGACAGACAGATAGATACACGGACAGACATGAATCTATTAGTCGCTTTTCTCAAGTTTGCGAAATCATCTAAAATTTGAATATAAAATTATGCTCGCCTTTTCTTAATTCTGATGTGTGTCATCCCCGTTGTGTCAGTACAATAGTAAGGAGCTTGGTGTATTAATACTTATAGTCGAACACAACTATATTTGCCTCTAGTATTACAGGAGGATTATAACAACGACATGTTTCGGCCCTATATGTGGACCATCTTCAGGTTGAGACTGGACTTTCGGATCAGTTATACAGGAATGCGTGGAGCGGTCTTGGGGAGTTCTGGGGGAGCGGGCGGGTCGAGATCTCATTATAACAGTGGGTACCATGGTCCCGGGTTTTATCAGGCGGACTACCATTAGTGGTTTGTAGTCCAGTCACAATCTGAAGATGGTCCACATATAGGGCCGAAACATGTCGTTGTTATAATCCTCCTGTAATACTAGAGGCAAACATAGTTGTGTTCGACTGTAAGTATTAATACACCAAGCTCCTTACTATCGCCTTTTCTTGTTTTATAGAACACAGTGCCGACAGTAGTTAGACTGACCACAAAAACTTAATCCCTAAAACAGTGTCACTAATGAAAATTATTGTCACGTTTTCTGGCTTCTGCAACGTGACGCAGTGTAGGCAGGCAGAAGCATGCCGTTTCTTGAATACTTGGCTCCACATCTCAGAAGGCAGCAGTATTGATGGTTACAAACTTGAGAGGATCATATCGCGTATATGCAAATAGTATTCAATAAGATGTTTGAAGCCGAACTCAGATCATACTTGTCTGTAGTGAAGATTTATAACTTCACATGTAAGTAGTGTTATTGTCAATGTTATTTATGTGACAAATTTGGTTACTTGACTACAAATCCTCTATTTGTTCAGCTTGTAGGGCATAACCTCAGCGTGCTGCATCTTCACTATACTTGTGTATTTTTAATTTATAAAGGATCCAGTATACAGTATATATATATATATATATATATATATATACAGAGAGAGAGAGAGAGTTATTTATGATATTCCTGCCCATGGAACTTCACTTGACTAGTACCAGTGGTTAGTAGTCGTTATAAATCTGCAAGCAAAAACAATTTTCATAAGTCGTAAGCATTGCATATTATTCAAAATCTGTTTGCACACATCGTTTCAGAACCTAGATATATTAGCACTTATGCCATTTCCTTCTCACTGTTGTGGGCGTCCGTATTGGTACGTTACTGGTTGCGGATAATTATTAAAAGAAGGGCGCTGGGGCGTACTTCTGTGGCAAAGTGTTTACAATTTTGTGAAAAGCGGTGAGCTGTTTAAGAGGTTGAAACTGGGGACACGCAGACACATGCAGAAATATTATGGTGATATCACAAGCCTACTTCGTTATATCATGAAGCAAATTAGGCTAGAGTTTCGATTCCTACATGTCAATAAACACATTGCCCCTCCATTACAAAATTTGAAGAGTTAATGCTGTTGTGGAAATAACCGCTGTTTGCTGTGAGAATTCTACAAGACACATACGTAAAATTTGTGGGAAAAATCCAGATTCTTTAATTCTGAAGGGTTTGTTACAAGTGAGGCTCCTAAAATAAAACTTCGCGATCTCAGTTAACGGTAAAATTGCGTTACGCATCCATTGGTGCCTGCGCAGAAATATTTGAACTTCGCTGTGTACTGGATAATTGTCACAGTCAACAAACATCGCTTTTGCTAGGAGATCAAAATCATTGTTACAACAAAGTCCGCTACTTCCAGTTTTATGTCATAAGCAAACGTGTCAGTATTCATGCCTCCCAGTCAAGGAGGTGCCATATCTTAGCACGATCATGTCAGCTATTTACAGGTCTAATAAAATCATCCATGTCTATGCAGTAGCGTTCAAACAATGAAATGTTAGCTTCTGTGACTCGTTTTAAGCCTATCTGGTGTGTTAATTGTGATGTATATTAATCGCAGTGTTCATATATTGATCCAAAAAAGATGAAATTCTTGCATATCTTAATAGACTTGTTTCGAGTTTATGTCGCCTCTGTCACTACGAAAGCCCTGAATACGTGAAAGATTAATTTTTAATAACACCTGAAATACGAACACTGTTCTATACAATTTTTTTTAGGTTTATTGCTAATAATTAAACACTTTTTATATTTTCCCTAAAGTACGAATATCTATCGAAAAGTGTATAATGTTTAGTGTACAACAGAAAATATTACTCAGCCTTTCACAACCTTCTTTATGTCACTGCTTAAACTGTAACATGTATTTTATTATACTTTCTTGACAATGGCATGGATTTGGTTGTGCTTAGTTTAGTGAGTAAAGAACCAAGACAATAAAGAGCAACTTCAGTAGTTCGGTTTGTTAATACAAAGCAAAATATCTATATTTGTGATTTTTGTTTTACCTAACAATCTTCAGACACGATGGTTTAAATATAAGCAGTCTCCAGCGTCTTGAATGAAACACAACTAATGAGTATAGTTACAATTGCCTCCCTTGCTTAGGCGAAAGTAACTGATATATATATATATATATATATATTCTTGAATTTCCAAATTCTTCTACTTTTTAAGCTAGTGAACTGTGAATTGTCCATTAGACAAAAATGAAGTTCGTATCTTCACGGCCAATAGGTGCAACACTTTTTCTGCGATACTGAAAAGTCAGTCAAATTGGAGATATTTGGGGTGTGATTTTAGGGTCAATCGGTAACATAACGATAAGGAGTCAAGTTAGAGTGTTCTGTTATTGTGGATGTATAAGAATCAAGCCGTTAAACTTTGTGAGATACTGACTTGAATATAGAGAAGTGTGAGGCAGCAACAAAGAAGGAAGCACCATTGTCAGGGTTACTGAACTTTGGCAGTCGCAAATAAATCTCAGAAATTCGCATTCACGAAGAATTATTTCTTACTCACCGGGCAACCTATCGATTGTTATTTTTAGTCTAACTAAGCGAGTGGGTTCTACGTGTGGTGACGTGATACACATGGATTTAATTGACCGTGTCGTTGAGTGTGAGTATACCAGACATTCCTTACCGATACCGTTTAAATTGATCTTGATGTATTACATCTTATGTCAATGGAAAGATATTTCCAGTATGCAAAATTTCGAATGTTTACGCGATAGATAATGGACGTTTCCGTAGTTTCTAGAGTGTGTGTCAGTGAATGAAGCCAAATGGTATATTATTACTCAACGTCACAGCTTTTTTAAAACTGTCCACTCTCTGTCTGTGTACTATAAACACACGATGGATGGAACTGTTCTTGCCTACAACTGTAAAATAAATTCGTGTCAGTTAATTGTGTACATACCTTACTGCCTCACTCTCCTATGTAGCATTGTTAATGGTACGTTACACACCATGCTACTCTTACGACTCTCACTAATTGGTCCTCTCTCATTACGTAAATAACAAGGGTGCAGTCATCCACATACGCCATACCCATCTACTTTATCGATTTAATGGGAAGCGTGGCATGCTGGTTACAGTATCAAAGGTTCGGTAAAAAAAATACTTTTTGTGTGTCATTAAGAAAAGCGGAAAACCGAGTGCTGGTTGGATTGATGGACGGTCTGGTAGAAAGAAAGAAGAATCTGACAAAGATGTGAAGCAGCCTCTAAGTGTGTGCCGTTAATTACAGCTCAATATATCGTGACTTATAATAGGGATCATAAGTGAGGCATGTAGTGTGCGTTATTGTGGTGGTAAGTACGAGTGCTTTGTAGAAGTCTGCAACAAAGGATGTTAGAACTTTGGGGATTTTTCGAGAAGGTTTCCTTGTGTAACTATGATTGTTTTTACTTGTTTCTGCTTCATTTAACGACACTGTCAGTAGCTCAGATTACATATCGTCGTAAGATGATAATTATTGGGAATAATTGTTTGGAAAAAAATGTTGAAATTATTCGTTGCCAAATCTGTGGTACTCGTCCAGGCATTTGTATAAAGGGATTGAAGAAAACCACGAAGCATCACAATCAGGATAGCCAACATCCACACCGAACTGCAAATTACTAAGCAGGACTGCTGACCACGACTCCCGGCATTATCAATAACGGCCGTGCCATCAGCTACACAGGAAGTTAGCCTTTATGAATCTTTATGTGGCAGAACTGAGAGTAAAATAAATGCAGATAGTTTACTTCTGGTTTCCTATTGTGCGTGATACTGGTATAAAATGAGTTTTAATTTTTCACAGTTGCATCATTTACGTTATCTGTGACTTCATAGTTGATGAAAATTCCAGTATCTTTGGAATCTGAAAGTACCACCAAAGCAGAAAATGTGACGGCAGTGACAGAGCGAAAAATAAATAAACTGTCTTTTGGAAAGAGAGCAGTTTGCTGCTGTGTATGTAGGTAGCCTACTGCAAATGGTCGTCCTTGGCCGTTTTTAGGATCAGACTTGTTTACACAACACTTGAAGTACCTTAGAAAAACTGTCCTTCAACAGCTGCAGAAGTGTAACTAACGGGTTATAAATTCTAATGAGGGCGAATGCAGTTTGTTTTCCTTCCCAGCACTCGTTAAGCTTCCGGAAGTGACGCAACGTAAGTAAATTCAACATAATTTCTCACAAGCCCTGGAAGATAGTCATAATTTTCCATCCTTTGCTGACACGCGGCTGGTTCTTGAAAACCTATATAGACTCTACGTAATTTGTCTAAATTTTGGTCAGGTCTAAACCTGGATTTCCCGCAAGTGACATGAGAGGCGTTTAACGTGTGTGCTTATCAGTGTTATGACGTTCAACAGTTATGTTGCAATGTTCACTGTGACGAATGGGCAAATTTGACGTCCGTAACTTGGCTACGTCTATTTAAATTTCTGGTTCTGACGATGTAAGTTGCGCAGAGTGATTTTGATATGTGCTCATATACAAGAGTGTTAAGTTTACTGATTGGTGTGCAATATATTTGCTGATGTCCGATTATTTTATATTTTCGTCAATTTTATTGAATAGTGTATAGATACAAGTAGTTGGCCCTTTGTTTTAAACTGTATTCCTTAAGTTATATAGATGATTTTTGGTTTGTTAGTCACTCAGAAACTAATTAACTTTTTTTTAATGAAGCCAACTAGGTGCACACTAGTTCTTAGTATATTTATTTCAACTTGTCTACATGTTTCGGGCAACTATGTGTCCATCATCAGGAGAACGTAATGGATCTATGCGACACTAGTATTTTTTCGTTCTGTATGGGTGGCTGTCTGGTCTGCAGACCGTACAGCCACCCATACAGAACGAAAAATACCAGTGTCGCATAGATCCATTACGTTCTCCTGATGATGGACACATAGTTGCCCGAAACATGTAGACCAGTTGAAATAAATATACTAAGAACTAGTGTGCACCTAGTTGGCTTTATTTGAAAAAGATTATACAGGGATGCACGGTCAACAAAACATAAAATTAGACTCAGGTTTAATCTCAGGGTGTTTCATATGAGGTTTATGGTGGGCATAGTGGCTCTGGAATAGGATGTCCCTGCTATTTATCGTGCCATTAATGCTACAGACTAATATGTAGGCCGATACTAGCATAATGGGCTTATTTGAGTCAGCAGAGACAATGAACCCAGTCTCATCACATTCCTCTATTATAGTCATGATTGATTTGATGTGTTTTAAAATGCTGTGTCTCCACTTAATAGAATTACCTACTTAAATAGTACATGAAGCTGAATATTCAGATCAGTAACTAAACTGATATGACGTGTAATGAAAATGTTTATTGCGAAATTCCATAAGTGTTTTCTGAAGGCAGTTTTGAGCAATTAATACTTGGCGAACTGACTGATTAACACGCTAAGTGTCCAATCTGTCAGACGTGCAACGAACTGACGGACCGACCGAAGGACCGACAGGTCGACTACCCAACCGACAAACCGATCCACCAACGAAACAAAACAAAAAATAAAATAAGCGAAGGACCGTAACTAATGAACCAATTGGAGAGGTTTTATGTAACATTTGACAGTTAATCTGTTGAGCATATTTTTACCTCTTATTTCTGAAACAAACGATGCATTCACATCTTACCAAATTCGCAATGTAACGTTTCCTAAAACAGTATAATTTACGTACTTCACATTACAATGTTTCTTCTTCTTCTTCTTCTTCTTCTTCTTCTCCTTCTTATTCTTCTCATTATTCTTGAAATTGTAGTCTGATTAGTTGTGACGCCTTGTAGTGTGTTAAATGGGTTTCGAAGTTTCAGTAACACTTGCTGCCGTCACATTCTGGTTAGATAAATGGCCTAAAGATGGAGATAGTACACAGGTCCCTGTGATGGGGGGGGGGGGAGCATTTTGAAGTACACACAGTGTCACACATGAGGAGACGATATTCTTGATAGTTTTCGTCGTGGGAATCTCGCAGTTTTGGAATTATCCTTATCTTATCCACACGTACAGAATATCTTGTTCTTGGTTTATTCAGTTATTCAGACACATAGAATCGAATGGCTAGATGACACACTGAACTGGAAGGGACCTGAAATGTAGTTGTCGCAATCTGATTTTAAGAAATATTTTGAAATTTGCCTGTTGACACTCAGGAAGCCCACGAAAAACTCCAGTCAGTTTAGTAGGATTTGAACCTGACCATTCCTTTGTAAGAAGAAGGACTGCTGAAGGCGAGTTTCCTTTACAACATTTCGCGCATTATGCAGTGCCGTTACTTTTTTTTAACACTGCTATTTGCCACTTTTCGCAGCTGTTTCGCCTTTCGCTTGGGCTTTCGGATGAGTTGGCTACATTTACATAAGAGAGACGACAGGAAGTGATAAACGATATTGGTCAGATAAAATGATGACCATTTGTATTAATATACGTGGTCGGTTCCCTCGATTGTCTCCACCTTGTCGTGGTGGTGGGGCTAGCGGGCCTCAATGACCTTACGGGCTATGCCGGCGGGAACTTTCTGTTCCTCGTTGGGCCTCCCAAGCCGGACAGGCCGTAAGAGAGAGGCCAGACTAAGAGAGACAAACTTGTCGCCCAAGAATGGGGGGTTTTGCGGATGGGTTGGTAACCCTTCCAAGGAAAACAAAGTACTCATAAACAAAGACGCACAGCCTTGGATAAAGAAGCGAAGTCATAAGGAAAGAACTAGAGATCTCTGGAATACAAGACGTGAGACTCAAATACAAACAAACCTGGATCAACCACCTTGAAAGAATGGACAACACCAGACTCCCGAAACACGGCCTCAACTACAAACCTCGAGAAAGAAGAGACCGTGGACGACCCAGGAAACGATGGCAATGCGTCGTTGCCGGAACAGGTTAAACGACCAAATCCAAGGAGGAAGATGATGATGATGATAATACGTAGTCGGACAATTAAGTTCGCGAACTCACCACCGTGTGTTTGCCGTGGCAGCACTGGAAAAATCGAGAGTCAAAACAATGTTGCTGACTTTTTTTATTAGAGGAATTTTTCATTATGAATTTGTACCAACTGGACAAACAGTCAACCAAGTTTACTATTTGGAAGTATTGGAAAGGCTGAGTGAAAAAGTTAGACGGAAACGACCCGAACTTTTTGCCAACAACTCATGGATCTCGCATCACGACAATGCACCTGCTCACACGGCACTGTCAGTGAGGGAGTTTTAGCTACTAAACAAATAACTGAGTTGGAACACCCTGCCTATTCACCGGATCTAGCCCCCAATGACTTTTTTCTGTTCCCGAAGATAAAGGAAATATTGAAAGGATGGCATTTTGATGACATTGATGACATCAGGTGTAATAAAACGGCAACCCTGAAGGCCATTCCACAAAACCATTTCCAAAATTGTTTTGAAGGGTGGACTAGGCGCTGGTATCGGTTAATAGCTTCACAAGGGGAGTACTTTGAAGGCGACCACGGTGGCATTCAGCAATGAGGTATGTAGCACTTTTACCTTGATGAGTTCGCAAACTTTATTGTCCGACCACGTAGCAACCTTAATCTGTATCTTGAATTTTCACATTCTGTGATCCACCACCTAGTAGAACAGGCGCCAGTTTTTCAAAGACCTGTAGTCTATACGCTTCACATCGCTTAAAATGAGTACAAGGCATGGTTATAGGCTGTAGACGTCTAGATAACGGTCTACTGCCACGTTAAATATAATAATGTACGATATAAAATCTACATATCCCTCAATGAAAACATGCAGTAAAAATTATGCAGGAGGGCCCACACGTGTAACAAGTAAGGAAACAAGTTGTAGTTGCCTACGTTGGTGTTATACATTAAAAAATAAAACGAATATTTCAGTGCTGAACACACAGTATTTAGGATCGGAAGGGAAACAAGTTAGAAAAATTACTGGTTATAAAACAACCCGTTTATTACAAATGTGATAAAATGAAACGTAATACTAACTAGAATGTCGGACTGGTGTTGGTCCGCGGGCTAACGGTTAAGAAACAAGTCTATAAACATGTTGAACGCAGCTGAAGTGGCTGGTTTTGCTGAGGCCATTTGAATGCAGAAGAGAAATGCAAACAGCGAACAGAAAAGGGAAATTATGCAGCGTATAAAATTAAATTTGGACAGAGTCGTGGAAGAATGTGCTTATAGAATCAGCGCATCAATATGATCTTATTTAAAGAAATAAAAACTTCTGATCTACAGGTGCTACTGAATGGTTTATTACATTTATAATCTGCTCAACATGTTTCGGACAATTATATGCCCGTCACTAGGAGCTCGAGACTATAGTTATGTTATTACCGCATATGGTGTGTAATGCCTTGGTTGCTGGTGGTCGGCGGTCAGGTGCAGGGCAGCAGGCTATGCGTCCGGAATGAGGGAAGCTGCTCGAGCAGTTTCCCTCACCCCGGACGCATAGCCTGCTGCCGTGCACCTGACCGCCGATTACCACCATCAAGGCATTACACACCATATGCGGTAATAACACAACTATAGCCTCGAGCTCCTTGTGATGGGCATATAATTGTCCGAAACATGTTGAGCAGATTATAAGTGCAATAAACCATTCATTAATTTCTAGTTGGTTTTCTTCTCTACGCATATACACGAGGCACGGGCGAACATATATCAAATTCTGATCTAGGGTTTCTTTCTTTTCAGTAGAAAGCCTCAAGCAGCCGTAAGAAAACTGGAGATAGTCGAAATTGTTTGGCAAGTTCCGACTGTGTCTCCTTATTACTGCAGATTTGCACGAAAGATGTTACATATTGTCTGTCACTACGGAGTTTTGTGTGTGCTGTAGCAGTTTATACATAGAGGTGTATATCTAACCATATTTTTCTGAATTCTTGTGCACTGTAGATACATTACTTTTATAAAAGGGCCTTGAACTTCTAGTTGCTCCATCTAATTTCAGAAGGAACTAATGTTTTCTAATCTTCATAAACAGCACTATCCAATGTATTTTTCTGGCACTATCTTTAACGAAATTATTTTTGATTATTGTATCCACCGTTTTTAATAGGATAAATAGTGACGAGTACTACAGAAAATGCAAACAAATGAATTCCTGTGTAATCTGTTTGTTGATTTGGAGGAAGTGTATTTCAGTTAGGAGAAATGAGCATAAGTTACTTCATCCTGAGAGTAATAGAAAGGTGGGTTTACAGTAAGGAACATAATAGTGTGGCATATATCTTTGTGAGTCAGGTATCTTAGTTTGTGCATAAATTACTGCTAATTCACAGACAGAGTGAAAGGGGCAACTTTGTGAAATAAAAAGCTACTTTAACAAATGAGAACGTGAGAGTTGTTTGACCGTGCATCTTCCTCATGAAATAACGAGGAATGTCAGCTTTCAGCAACAAGGTAATTTTGTTGATACATGCTTAGCTCGACATGTTTTGGGTACATACGCCCATTATCAGGAGCATTAGATGTTGAGTTGCAGCGTATGGTTTTCTGCACCATCTGCACCGTACACACGACCTAAGCAGCGGCTCTCAAGACCACCACCCATCCAAAAACTCCGTACAGAAAACCATATGCTGCAACTCAACATCTAACGCTCCTGATGATGGGCTTATGTACCCGAAACATGTCGAGCTAAGAATTTATCAATAAAATTACCTTGTTGCATCAAGTTGGCATTCCACATTATTTCATATTAAATGAGAACGTGTCTGTTTTTTTGTTATGTATAAACGAACAAATCGATGATTACAACTTTAGCCTATTCTGGTTAGTGGTACCAAATAATTAAGCCCCAAAACAATTTTAGTAACTCAGACTACTTTTCGGACAATTTTCCTTCCAAGTAGCTCTTCATGTGCTGAACTGTTATATTTTCCTAGAAAGACGAGAAAACTAACGTGCAAATATTATTAGTGTTTAAAATGTTGTAATGTGATATTTATAACATTTGTGGTTCTCATGGAATTATCTATGAGGACTGCTGTTGAATGTGGCACTGCGTAGTTTGGTATAGACATTCAGGTTCAAATTGGTGCTTCGTGAAACTGTTACCAAGATTTTTAAATATTTTTGAGACACAGGCATTTACAGATGATCAGAAAATAGGTGATATTATTCTGTGTGGTGTTGTGTTTTTGATACCACAGCTAGCAGGCTACGTCTTACTATTGGTCTATGTAAAAGTGAACCAACCATCGTGACTGGGAATTAACTTTACTGTAGACGTGGCAGCCAATTTTGTGGGAAAATACTTATGTATATAGGACACGACCCATTTCTTTTTCAGCTCGTTCTGAGTTGGCGCTCGCATTCTGCACGCAAAGCACTCAGTGCCATTGACACAGTGCCGTCAAATAACGCTGGAATCCGTCACATACATGTAAACATTCTGCATGCTTGTAGTAGGACAGGATTTAATGCAGCACATAATCCGTGCATTAGACTGTTACACAGTATTTGATCCAGTACTTTGTCCAAAAAATAATAAATAAGAATTTTTCATTTGTGATGTTCCTCCCAATCTGTTGATATTCCGATGATATTTTGGTAATTGCAAGGAGCCATCCAGCTCTTGAAGCAATGTGTGCTAAGATAAGCAGAGAAGCAGGTAAAGTGGGCCTGGTAATAAACCCCGAAAAGACAAAAAATATGAGATTTTCAGCGTCCCCATCCCGAAGATCAGTGAAGGGGGCAACCATAAATGATGTAACTTATGTTGAAGTAGCCGAGTTCATATACTTGGGTACGCTAATCAGTAATGATAATAGCGTGGAAAAAGAAATACGAAAACGTATTTTGGCCGGCAATAGAACTTATTTTGCTGCTATAACTCTCTTCAGGAGTCGGGGTTTTTTTTCCAGAGTTACTAAAATGATATTCTATAAGACACTAATAAGACCGGTAGTGTCGTATGGAGCGGAAGCATGGACGTTGACGAAGAAAGAACAAGCTGTGCTAATTTTTTAAAGAAAAATATTTAGAAGAATGTATGGTGCTGAATATGAAAACGGGGAATGGAAAAGTCGGACGAATCGAGAACTAGAAGAGATGGTCAAAGGAGGAAATATAGTCCAATGGATAGAAGGGCAAAGGATAAGCTGGTTATGTCACCTAGAGAGAATGGAGGAGGATAGGATGCCCAAAAAGATCTTCACTCAAGAACTGGAAGGGACGAGAAGAAGAGGAGGACCCAGGAAAGATGGAAGAGGAAGTAGAAAGAGATCTTCAAGTGCTAGGAGTGAGAAGATGGAGAGAGTTGGTGGCAGATAGGAAAAAAAGGAAGGACATTGTTCGACAAGCCAAAGCCCACAATGGGCTGTAGTGTCACTGGAAGAAGAAGAAGAAGAAGAAGAAGAAGAA
>Ga0131853_10019094_pt1 | contig 12473 bp, 9 predicted proteins | sample TergutLab28metaG_FD_92764 | JGI IMG/M metagenome (GOLD analysis project Ga0131853, IMG submission 92764) | Labiotermes labralis P1 segment gut microbial communities from Petit-Saut dam, French Guiana - Lab288 P1 (version 2) (version 2) | ecosystem: Host-associated > Arthropoda: Insects >...
AGACCAGAACACACATATACTTCAAGACCAGAACACAAATATACTTCAAGAACAGAACACACATATACTTCAAGACCAGAACGCAAATATACTTCAAGAAAAGAACACAAATATACTTCAAGAACAGAACACACATATACTTCAAGACCAGAACACAAATATACTTCAAGACCAGAACACAAATATACTTCAAGACCGGAACACAAATATACTTCAAGACCAGAACGCAGATATACTTCAAGAGCAGAACACAAATATACTTCAAGACCGGAACACAAATATACTTCAAGACCAGAACGCAGATATACTTCAAGAGCAGAACACAAATGTACATTAAGATAAGCAAAAAATTATTGCCGAGATCGGCTGAAAAATGTCAATGAAATTTTCCAATGCAGACAGCAGCGTCACGATATGAAGGTTTCCCGACGTGGCGGGGACTAAATCTGTCCACCATCTTCAGGTTGTGCTGGTAGTTTGGCAGAACCAAACATGATGACTAGTTGTCCTGCTGTGCTATTATCAATTTTGGTTCTACCAAACCACCAGCACATCCTGAAAATAGGGACAGAGCCTGTCCATGTGACGTTGGGAAAACTTCACATCGTGACGCTGCTTTCATAGCATTCTGTCGCAACACAAAATTCAAAATTTTAACATAAAAATGTATTTTAGCACCATCAAAAAATGTATCATATGGTCAGCAGCACACCAATGAATGTTTCAACCAGCTATAATAATATACAAATTTCATGCACGACTATGGTATTATTTAAGATAACTCTCTTCTTGGATTGACATCGTGTGGTCTGATAGACATTCATCGAATTTCCCGAGGAAACAGCTTTCTCCTTTAGGCGTAGAACGTGTCCGAAAACATAAGAAACCTGTCACTCCGAAACATCGGTGCACATCTACCTGAACACATGACACCACATTACAGAACACGACAGTCTGAATGTGGAGTGCCACGAGAGTCTAAGATTCCGCACAAAATACGAGGCAGGAAAACGAATAATGGATAGGATGTTTATAGATACTTCATCAAAACATTAAACTGCATGCTAAGTACAAGACAAGTATTTTTAAAGAATATCCACTTGCATCAAATTCTTAACACTAGAGACATATAATCACCTTAATTAATATCTGCCTCTAGGTACATGGAGGTAGAGAGAGAGAGAGATGGAGAGAGAGAGAGAGAGAGGAGTGTTTTCTAAAGACTAATTAACTCAGAGGGTTTCCCATGTATTGTGCAGGTAATGAAAACATGGCAGGTCAACTTAATATAATTTCTTGCCTATGTGCAAGAAACACAGCTAACTGCAGTAATTTGTATTACATCAAGAAATGTACTGGCTTAATAAAAATTAGCAATTGTAATTATTATGATATTTCTGTTTATACCATTTCAACAATTTGTGTGGCACCACAAAATATATCCACACTTTTAAGATAAAATTATGTACATACATATTTACAACCATGTAAACTTCAATTTTATACTTCCTCATTCGTCAAGATTCAAGCATGGGTATAACTAAATATTTTCATTAATAATGGTTTAAGATCTCTTCATTCGGTAGCGAAAACGTTACTTTTATTAAAAATGGCTTTCGATTCCGAAGATAACTTTATAGGCTTTAATTTATCCAAAAAATGAAAGATATTGTAGCCGATCGTTTTTAATATAGTTGTTTCTTAGGATTGCTGGCGAAGTTACGGACGGTTCATGGCATGCGTTGTAGGTTAATCTGTCAACATATATTCAGGACAGGTGACAGGTAGGAGGGGAGAGATTTAAACGCCGAAACGGTTAAGAGCTGATAACGGACGCTAGCAGTCCAGTAAGGAGGTCAGTTGCGTACGAGAGGTGTGAGTGAGGTAGTACAAGTGACTGTGTTATTTTAATAAATATGATGTAGTTGTTTAACTTGATTAGCACGACTTTGTCATTTTATCAACAAAAAATTGAGTAAATAAAACAAGAAGTAAAAAGGAATAATTAAAACTAAATGCGATTCGGTGAACCACACCCGTTTCCCGAAACAGGATCACCAACCACACTGAGCGCGTCGGGACAACAAAGTTACAAAGGGCGATCGTGTAGAATATATGCTCGCTCTTTAAATATTATCTGCCCAGATGATGTGATTAGTTACAAATTCTATAAAGACAGTCAGTTTGGAACTTACCGTGATGTTGATATCCCTCAACAGTCTCAGTTCCATTACAGTTTAGTGCTGTGATTTATTGTCTCCAAACTGGTCCTGGACCTGTTGAGAAAAATATAGGAGAGAAATAATAAAACGAAAGTTAATACTATTAGCAAGAGTATTAAGTCTTAAACATTACGTGGAGAATTGGAAATACTACTTCGAAAAGGAGGGGACCTCTGTAGCACAGTGATTAAGGTGATGTGCTACAAATCGGAAGGTCGCTGTTTCGATCCAAGATAGTGTCATTGTAATTTCTCACTGACATAATCCTACCGATCGCACTATGGAAATGGAGTCGACTCAGCTTCTAACAGAAATGAGTAACAGGAGCATTTCCTAGTGTTAAAGGCGGCCGGTGCATAAGACTGACAACCTTACCACCATCCTGTGCCGCTGTCATGAAATCTGGGAACCTTAACTTCCTGGAACCTTCTGGGCTACTCCAGGCCTGTAACAGAACTGCTTTAACTTTGACTTCGAAAAGGAGCAGAAAGAGTGAGCTGAACGACTAAATAATTCATTTAAATAAAATGATCTAAGATGCTAGGCAGACTGACAAATCGCAAAGTAATGTGTAGGAAGACCAAAGCGCTAAGAAATTTCAACCATTAAGGTGAAGGCTTAACGATCTTTCGGAAGTCGGTGAAGTTTGGCGGCTGTTTGCCAGCTGAAGTGACGTAGCCTCCCTCAGTGCTTGATTTTCCAGCTGAATCTCTTTAAATTATAAGGAAACATGAATTCGGGCATAATACCGTAGGTATCTTTAGTGGAATTGTAATAGTCCATCCTAATATATAGTCCTTTTATGTGACATCTGAAGATGGTCAAATGGCCAATACACGCTCGGTAAAAGCGATAATCCCAGTGACATGAAGTGGGTTGTTATTTTCATGGCATGTTTAACACGCATCAACATATACACCTCAAATTCTGTAACGCGTAACGGTTTTATATATATATATATATAAGATGAATTTCATCCTTTTAATACTGATGTTTATCTAACTTACACCTAAAAATTCAGTTCACAAGTCACGTGATAACAAATTTCGATCTCCTTTGAAATTTTCAACCAGTTAATGTTGTTTAGGGAAATGATTGCTCTTTCTTCCGAGAATAATACGTTAGATGTAAATTTATTATGTTAATTTGAAACAAAGTGGGGGCATATGGAAAACGGTGCGCCTTAAATGGTTAAATGGTTCAAACACGTATGAGGCCATGGAGACTGCATTTCTCGTAACTTAGATAATTCCTAATGCATAGAAATGGGACGTCGTTAAGTAACTGAATGACTGACTCATTCACTCATTGTCTAACTTCTTCTTCCATTGGCACTACAGCCCACTGTGTGCTTTGGCCTGTCGAACAATGTCCTTCCATTTTTTCCTATCTGCCACAAACTTTCTCCATCTTCTCACTCCCAGCACTGACGATCTCTTTCTGCTTCCTCTTTCCATCTTTTCCTGGGTCTTCCCCTGCTTCTCGTCCCTTCCAGTTCTTGAGTGAAGATCTTTTTGGGCATCCTATCCTCACCATTCTCTCTAGGTGACCTAACCAGCTTATCCTTTACCCTTTTATCCATTTTGCTATATTTTCTCCTTTGCTCATCTCTTCTAGTTCTCGATTCGTCCGACTTTTCCTTTCCCCGTTTTCATATTTAGGACCATATATTCTTCTAAATATTTTCCTTTCAAAAATTAGCACAGCTTGTTCTTCTTTCTTCGTCAACGTCCATGCCTCCACTCCACACAACACTACCGGTCTTATTAGTGTCTTGTATAATATAATTTTAGTAGCTATGGATAAAAGTCGACTCCTGAAGAGACTTATAGCGGCAAAATAAGTTTTATTGCCGGCCAAAATATGTATTTTTATTTCTTTTTCCATGCTATTATCATTACTTGATCAAGCAAACAGCACCCTCAATGTTATGAGCACCACCTTTTGCTACAGTGTTCACAACATCCTGCCAATGTTCACTAACCTAAATAATTTGGATCTAGCCAACGCCACGTTTCGCTACGATCACTTTGCCGCACGTTCGCATAGCCGCTGAAAGCCCTTATTAGGTGCATTCGTACCGTTAGGAAAAGCGCCTGTTAGCTTCGTCATGTCCGTCCGTCTGTCCTCTTGTATCACTGCTTCTTCCATTGGACGGATTTCCATGAAATTTGATATTGGGGACTATTATGAAAACCTGTCGATAAAATCCAAATTTGGTTAAAATCGGACAAAATATAGGGCACTTTCCATGAAGACCTACGCATTAATGGTTCCTTTCTTCTAGTATTTATTGATCCTTGCAGAAGGTATCGATAATATTTCCTCGAAATGTCGGTAAGGAATTATCACTCCATGCTGTGTAATATCCCTGAAGACAGTAGGTCTCAAGACCTAAGTATATTTGATTGTTGCAGAAAACATCGAATCGCCATAAAAGCGCTCTGATCGAGTGAAATTGTATGTACCATTCTCTTAGGATAGCTGAGGATGTACAAACTTTACTTGAACGTGGCACAACGTTACGTCATACGTGCGTTATCTTAATTTTTAATATTACTTTTCCATCTACGCTACCTTTCCAAAGTGGCCTCTATCCTTACGGAACTCTAAGTACTTCAGCACACATCAGCATGTTTAATCTAATATTAACCATAACGTTTGATGAAGACAGTGAATTACGGAATTCCCTTTGCGTAGTTTCTTTTTCCTCCTGCTACTTTGTCTTGCATACGTCAACATATATACACCGCGCTTTGATCTCAACCAACCCAATATAATTTTTTCCTTTAAAAAGAAATCTAAGTTCAAACTCATGTGAAGTAGCTGGGATGTGAAGGAATTTCATAAAACTTTGGTCCATGATATTTGCCCATTATCTTGTAATCTTTGAAGAATTAACGTTAAAACAGAACTTACTTTTAATGTAGTACTGAGAAACTAACGAAACGGCGTGTATATCAAATATATCTGATAAAATTACCGTAATAGTTGAGATGGAACAAATAAATTATATGATACAGCCAACCAAAGATTCTTCATAGAATTTAGACGTATAATTTCAAGAAATTAAGTAATTTACAGAAGTTTGAGTAAACTTAAAAAGTATATAAAGAAGAACACTTTAAATCCTCTTAAATGTAGGCGAGAGACCGCTGTCAAAATGGTACGTCCATAGTAAGTCTAAAGACCGAAGCTGTTGGATTCTCCGAATCGTTAGCAAATATCTGCCAGACTCTGCGTCCTTACCGTACAACACGCCCGTGTTTTATATAGCAATGGTTTATTAATTTTTCATGTCAACTAAATACAATTAAGTATTCTCAGAAATTTAGTTCTTGATTATGGATAAGCGATCAAATTTCTAAAATGTCAGGACTTGATTACACTTTAAAACACTCGATCTTCCACGAAGACTGCATCAAACTAGTCAGGAAAATTGTTACTCAGTTCGCCGTGCCAGAGCGGCAATTTCTCCAACTCCTCTGATATACACCAAGTCTAATCAACAATCTGCAGGCGCTAAGTTCCTCCTCCGTATATTTGCGATCACAATGTGCGTACTTGCAGAAGACAAACCGTTTACTTATGTGACTATATCTTTTACCAATATACATGTGCTCACGTGCATAAACAGCAATTAATAAAGGTTTCTGTAAATGTGTTGAGTATGACATTTAAATTATCGGTTTAAAATAACATGGACTCGTGAAGGATGAACTGTGTAAATGCACCAGTATTTTATGTTTATTGGACCGTGCATCATCTTGATAGTTGAATAAAGAGAGACCAACTTGATGTCACTTGCTTTATTATTTCATTATTTAATTCTCAACATCTTTCGGATGTTAATACATCCATCCTCAGGAGCTTGCGACTTATTTGTTGAGTTATTTCATGTGTTGTATTGTTCTGGTTCGATGTGTGTTGGTGTTATGTTGTGGTTTGGCTGGGATGGTGTGGTATCCGTATGCAGGCTGAAGCACTAGTGCTTCAGCCTGCTTACGGATACCACAACATATGAAATAACTCAACAAATAAGTCGCAAGCTCCTGAGGATGGATGTATTAACATCCGAAACATGTTGAGCATTAAATAATGAAATAATAAAGCAAGCGTCATCAAGTTGGTCTCTCATTATTCAGCACCAGTATTTCTTTCCACACAGTTGTAATGGTGCCAGGTTTTAATTGTATAATCTGTTATGTGATCTGCGGAATTATGCCCCTAACAGCGAAGGTGATGTTTTGTTTTAAAATTAATTTAAATCTGAATCCCATTTCAAAACATACAAAATACCATACAGCATTTTGACAGACTGTCCTGATTCTATTTACTAGTACTTAACAGAAAAGTTCTGGCTTTGAATAAATTGTGAAAATTAAAAATAAGTACTGTAATATATCTGTGAACATACAGATTATTCTACATGGATGTGTAATCACTTCCAGAGATGTTATTTTCTATCAGGTGTGTCTGTGGGAATTTGATATGAGTAAAATGAAATTTATGTCTAAGACTAACAATAGTGTAATTTTAGACTAGCTGAACTTTATTATGAAGCAGCAGAGATGAAATTCTTGAGACAATTACTTGGAATAACAAAACTAGATGAAAAAAAGAATCAATGTATTAGGTAAAAAACGGGAGTACAGAACATAGTAAAGGAAATAAAACAGCACCAGAAAAATTGGCTACAACACGTAGAGAGGATGGACACAAACAGACTACCAAAACAAGCACTGCAATATAAACCGAAAGGACGAAGAAACATAGGACGACCGAGGAAGTGATGGAGGGACCAACTTCATCTTGAGGATCAAGGAACAGGAAACACGCCTAACCCCTCAGGAACATGATGATGATGATGATGATAATGATGGCAATTTTATTACATAAACAATTTAAGAGAGCATAGCTATATGTTTCGGCTTACTTGAAGACATTATCAGACTTTGACCTATCTAAGTAGTATTTTAAATGTCTCTTCTATTTTATTTTACCCTATATTTTAATATAATGCATTAAAGTTTGAATGTAAATGCGATCTCGTCTTTTTATGGCGTTGTTTAGTTATATATTTAATTTTTGGAAGTCATATCCTGAAGATGGCTTCAAATAAACCGAAACATGTAGCTATTTTCTCTTAAATTTCTTATATAATAAAGTTGCCCTAGACTAAACTTTATATTACTATAAATAATCTAATAATTCACAACGGGGAAGTCTCACCTAATAAAACTATCATTGACGTTTAGACAATTTGCTTCTTCGTCAAAAGAGAGTACTTCCACACCGAACGGTAATAAATTCTGGGATACGAACTCGTGTAATTTGGTAAGCTACCGAACCACGTGGCGAATGAAACGCACTGCCACATGTTTCGACTGCCATCCACCTACTTCCCGCAGACGTAAACAAAATAAAACTCTTTCGAGCGGATAGAAGTTATGAATAAGCCCAGAACGACAAATGAGCTAACTTAAAAGGACAATGAACATTCAATTAAATTCTTATCACCCACAAAACTTCATTGTGACTGACGTGTGCGCCTGGACCTAAACAGTCACAGATCTCCGTTTCTGGTGTTTAACCTTTTGATGCCTAATGTCAACTATAGTGGTCGTACCGCACCGCTAACCTCTAAAGTTGCATTTTATATATTTATTCAACAAATATAATTACTGAATATTCTAAACATGGTATGTACTCTCCGTTTTTTCCTCTTCAAAATGCAGTTTGTTTCATAATTCTAACGTATTTGGTTCCTGTATTATTCACATTTTATATACAGGATGTGCTAAAATTAAAAAAATTATTCCGGCGCCAAAAGGTTAAACAACCTTCTTTAACTAACATATTAACCAACAATATATGTTGTGTAGAGGGACAATGAAAAATCAATTAAATTCTTATCACCCCCAAAACTTCATTGGGACTGACGTGTGCGCCTGGACATAAACAGTCACAGATCTCCGTTTCTGGTGTTTAAGTAAGTTCGTCGCTTCCGACAGTTCGTGTAAAATGAAGTCGAATGGGTGGTTTACACAGTGACAAGCAATTTCCGATGCCAGCAGGTGACACGCGCATGTACAGCCGCCTGCTAAGTGGGTTGCCATGACGAGAGTCGTCACTCAATATTCCTGGAAGCTATGACGTATGTCACTGATTAATAATAGCTGCAAGTTGCATAGTATTACGTACGAACATTACAAATTCCCAACCTCTTTTTCATATGGAAGGTTGACGAAAATGATACAGCAGAATCCAAAGTTGTGATATGGTCGTTACTTCTCAAGGAATATGCGGAGACAAACTCACGTATATAAATGAGCTTATTCTCATTAGGCTTACGTCAGCTAAGGTAAAGTCGAACTCCGTTAATTACTGAAGTTTTGGCCTATATATTACGGCAAACAGAGTAACAACTCTCTGAACACAGCAACTTAAATAAATCTAACTTTTGTTATCACAGTTCAAAATTTCTAATTTTTAACAGGCCCTTAGCCACGCCTTGAAAACAGTGCGTGCAGCGGCTTCTTTTGCGGGTGAATAAATGTAAATACCTCCATATACACGTATGTAATGCTCAATTGTACATATATTATGTATGCTCAGCCACAAAAAGGTCCTTCTGCTAGAACTACAAATTCAAAATTTTCATTACATAATGCGGTATGTAAAATAGCACAATCATCTTGCACATACATGCGTTTTTGAGAATGATTCGTCATACGTAGCACAGTAAATATGTTTCATGGACTGTACCACGTGGTGCCAGCTTTCCAAACTGTAGCCCAGTGTGCCAAACACTTGCCACAGTACGGTGTCAGTGGAAGCTTGTGGACCGTTGCAGACGGAAGGGTTACCGGAAGTGGAATGCTCTACAGCGCTCTGACCGACGCACCCACCATTTCGCTACAGCACTCTAACTACAATGATACCGCGTTCCTTACACCTGAACCTCTTGTACATCCATCGTTCGCTGCTCGTCCTGTTTGCCAATCGAAACTCTGATTTATTTCATGGATCGGCTTCGTGATATTTCTTAATGCAGTTCACTTCTGATCAGCAAGTTTATCTTTGATTATCTGCAAATTCCTAGTGGGTGCAGCTAGAACTGCAGGGGGTGCAGTGTACCCACTGGCATCACCTGGATAAGGGCCTGATTTTTAAGCTTGGATCATGAAATGAAAATGTCCTGTTTACACGCAACATGTTAGAGCGGAGTTTGGTGCTTTTGATTGCGTGAATGAACAGCTGTACCAGTTTGGTAAGCTTCATCAGCATTTACCGAGGTTATGAAATTCATATGGAATTTGCATGGAAAACAAGTCGGTTGAAAATCAATAGGTAGATATACAGACATACACACACACACACACACACACATTTACACTATACACACACACATAATTAAATATTCATACACATATATACATACGTACATACCTACAGACATACTAACGTACATACACACACATACATTAACACACACATATTTATATATATACACATACATATATACATACTAATATATACATATATACCCACATATATACATACATGCTTGCGTACGTATATAAATATATACATACATACACGCATGCATATACGTACATACATACTTACATACATACATACATACATGCGTACATGCATACATACATACATAATACACACAAACATACACATACATATACGTACGTACATACATACATATACACATAAACGTACATACGTACGTACATACATACATGCGTACATGTATACATACATACATACATACATGCATACATACACATACATAGATATACACAGTTATTACAACGTTATACATGCCCCTTGCCAATCGAGATATGAACAGTTTGTCATGTAAGTCATTTGTGTAACGAACGTAAGTACAAAAACCACGTAAAATAAAAGTTTCAAAACATGGAGTTACACGTCACTCTGGCACACAAATAAGAAAATAAATTCTGTAAAAATTCATCCTTCCGAACAGAAAACCCCTAGTATTTGTGGGTAACGAGCAACACAATTCCTATATCTGTACATCATAATCATCCTGCGTAGTAAAGTTTTAATGAGTTTTTCTAACGACCAGAACTCCAGATCACAACTTGCTAATATTTCTATGCAGTAAGCTTTGTGTTTTCCCATGACCCCGCTCCCGTTTAATAATATCATCAGTAAAAAAAGCTTCAGAAACATTCACAGAGATACGACAGCCGATTTGTTGCTTGCAGAAACGGTTTTTGAGCAGTAAATTCTTACAAATAGTGCTACCGAAAAAAAAACACAGGTGTCTGCACAATATACGTCGTGTTGTGATTTAATACACCGAAGTGTGTGACGTAAAACAGAGAGATAAAAGCAAAATGAGAAACGTGGGTTAATTCCAGTGTGTGATGTAATACCACTAGGCAGTAAGAGAGAGTATTCGAGTATGTGTTTTGTGTTGATGGCAATGAAACCTTCCCGCTGTTCTGTGCAACCACAAACACCACATGAGCCCACAATGAATATATATAGACACGCAGGTTTATAATCACACCTGTGACAATTATGAACAACGGCGAGGGCTCTATTCTAGGCGCCCACCATATATATATATATATATACATATACTTTCTACATGAACGGATAATACGAACACAAGGATTGTATTTCGGATACACAGGCGATTTTGAAAGACAATTGGAAGGGAATTTTGCAAACGTGAACCTGCTAATAGAGGGGAAATGGTGGGAGAATGAAGAAAGATTGATTTAAATGGAAATCCGCCATTATATTATGTTTCTTTCCGACTGAACTATTCGTGTAATACGATTCATACTTTAGACTTGCTCCAGTGCATAAAAATGACTTTTATGAAGTAAGCGTATCGTTCGAGGAAGCGGGAAAATGAATACTGTCACGAAATGTATAAACAAATCCCACTCTTTTATATCTACCTTATTAAGACCTTCTCTACTTTTATCATTATCGCTTATGCGTAAATATTTAATCTCACCTTTCTTCTTAAGGATTCTTCAAACTTAATTTTACGAAATACTCTTTACTTTCACGTGCGCATGGGGACAGCGGTAGCACAGTGCTTAAGGTGCTGTACTACAAATCGGGAGATCGCTGGTTCGATTCTGTAGTTGACATGCATTATTAACGAGTCCAGGATAAAAAGGAGGGGAGCTATATTTGGCAATGTATGTATTTCTGCTAATGTACGTGTAGAGTTATAGGCTTCATTGGTGCAACATCAGTTTATTTACATGTGATAAACATAACACAGTCATAGTCTTGTTAAAGAGAAGAGGACCTCTATGAGTGAGTGCTAATGTAAACCACAAGTCTACTGTCAATAAAAGGTAAAAAGAAAAAATCCCACCTGCTGTCATGGAATTTTTCTTTGACATAAAATCCTTCCGATCACAAAATGATCCTGGGGGCGACTCAGTCTCTAACAGAAATGAGTACCAGGAGTATTTCTTGGGGGTAAAGGCGGCTGGTGTGTAAGGCTGACAACCTTTCCAACATCCTGCGCCGTTGTCATGAAATCTGGGAACCTTAATTTCCTGGAAATCTGTGGGCTCCTCTGGGCCTGTAACGTGACTGTTGCTGACGTGTGCATGTTCGCACTATAATGTACTGAACGTGTAGCAGGAACTTCATGCAGCAGCAGCCAATTTGGAACGCTAGATTTGATACAGCAACATGACAGCCTGTCCCTCGAACAGAACGTCAGAAAAATAAGTAAGGGAATCTGAGTAGACTATGACGCGCCGCAAAACTTCAGACAGAAAGAAGAGTAGACAGTTAACCCAGAAAAAGAAACATAAATAAAAAATAAGAATGTATTAATACACTTCAAGAAATATATGTCCAAATTAGAAAACCTTGTCTGGCGATGAACTGAAACTTCTAAAAAAATGTTATACAGTATCTCGTATTAGGTAGGTGTACTGGCGAAATGCTAACTCAAATAAGGCTGAGTTGTTCTTGGTGTTATACTGTGATAACACACCGTAAAGAAGTTGACTGTATTGCCGACGCTGGCCGGTGGACTTTCTCGATGATGTGTCGGATTACACTATTTAATCCGAACAACAAATTTTCAAAATAGATTCTTCTGCATGTCATGACGAATTTCGACATCTGCAGAGTGCTTAAGCAGCTAGGCAGGCAGGCAGGCAGGCAGGCAGGCAGGCAGGCAGGCAGGCAGGCAGGCAGGCAGGCAGGCAGGCAGGCAGG
>Ga0131853_10019096_pt1 | contig 12473 bp, 6 predicted proteins | sample TergutLab28metaG_FD_92764 | JGI IMG/M metagenome (GOLD analysis project Ga0131853, IMG submission 92764) | Labiotermes labralis P1 segment gut microbial communities from Petit-Saut dam, French Guiana - Lab288 P1 (version 2) (version 2) | ecosystem: Host-associated > Arthropoda: Insects >...
AAGACCTCCCTCCTAACTGAATCATAAGCTTTCTTGAAATCTATGAAAAGCTGATGAACTTCTTTATTGTACTCCCATTTTTTCTCAAGTATTTGGCGAATGCAGAATATATGATCAATCGTCGGCCTGTTGCGTCGAAAACCACATTGATGATCCCCGATAATTTCCTTCGTATATGGAGTACCAACTGTTTTTCCATTTCAACAATGGTTGCACGAACGCGCCTCATTGTTACGTTATACGTACGTTGCCTGTCTTGTTTTTGTTTCCCCCGCATTGGGGTTAAATATCTTCTCAGAACATGTTCTGCATCACCCTCAGCCTATGTTCTTCTGTTGATAGGTGAAGTTTCACACCCAACATAAAATGGCAGCTAAAATTGTAGTTCTGCATGTTTTAATCTCCCAGTTTTTAGAATAAAATCGGTACTACAAAAGATTCTGAAGGAATTGTAGCAAGCTTTCCCTGAATTTAATCTGTTCGTAATTGATTTGTGCACACAATTTCGGTTGTTAGTGTAGTTCCCAAATTTTTTTTAATTTTGTCGTATATTCACAACATTTATTGGATATCTTTGTGTCGTGATTTCGTTATTTTCTGTTGACGAAACAAGGACATATCAGCGTAAGCAGCCTGGCATGATTAGTAACTGCAACGCAACACCGTCCTTTGTTCTAAAGCAAATCCTTCTCTTTACAGTTTGTTGCACATAGACTAGTAAATCCATCATACTTGGCTCAGAGAATTTAAGCTTCTTCTTCTTTATCTAATGCTCACACACATTATGTTTATTCTTGGTTAAGGCGTATTGTCCTACCCCTGAAAACGCGGCAGTTCAAATATCTTCCTTTCCCTTTATTCTGTAATCTTCTTTCGCCGTTTCTTCTGCAGACACATAATCTTTATTTATTCACGTTCGCTTCAGCTTCTTTCCTTCCTTTCTTCGTCCTGTCGGTCCCAAATCCCACGACACGCATTTCAGGTGTTACACTACTATGCATACACATCTCGAGTCCAGTTCGGTTCCTACTCGTACCTATCGATTATTGATGTGTCGTCCGTCGTACGTGGTTATGATGGTCCATGAATATGCTACACACCTTGAAACGGTAGGCGTTTTTCTAGTCGCCAAGTGTTAAGGTGTTATAATATTAAAACAAGCACTCTGGCCCTTTCCAGAACGTAAATTATGCATCTGATGTGCATCTTGACATGTGTTGACAAGTCAGCCATTCTTTTCTCCGGTGGCTTGAACTCTACACTTCTTATTCTCGGGGGAAACCGGGGTGAACTGTTACGCAGTGCGAAACATAGGTAATCCAAAGGAACATCAACGACATATTCACGATGTCAGGAAAGCGAGGACGGTTCCTCACCTGACACCGCAGTCAGTTTTACACTTCATAAGGTCTGTAATACTCGTGTAGTGTTCTTTGCCGGTCTGAGTGGCCGCTCAGCCTAACGTGCGGGTCTGCGGCCGCTCGGTTGTTGGGATTGCGGGTTCGAGTTCCGGTGGTGGCATGGATTTCTGTCTGTTGTGTGCTGTCAGGTAGAGGTCTCTGCTACAGGCCGATCACTCGCCCAGAGGAATCCTATCGCGTGTGGTGTGTCTGAGTGTGATCGCGAAACCTCGACAGTGTAGAAGCCTCGGCCCACTAGGGGCTGTCGAACCATAAAATATACATATATATGTGTGTATATATATATATATTTGTTTATTTATATGACCTACTTAATGTACTTTTTCATTGCGATTCATCTGGCTGTGTTTACTGTTACTGAAATACAAACTAAGCATACCGTCAAACTCAGCACTTTAATGCTACACAGTATTGTGCTACATTCTTCGGTCCATCAGAACCATCATCGGGTACCTTGATTTCAAAAGTTTAAAAAACATAAACACGTGTTCATGTTACTAATGTACTTATGTTTTGTAAACTTTTGAAATGAAGGTGCCCGATGATGGTTCTGATGGACCGTAAAATGTAGCAAATCGTTGTATAGCATTAAAGTGTTGAGTTTGACGGTATGCTTAGTTTGTATTTCAATTTACATACTTCTGTATATAATCGTACCCGTTATCTGTTCCAGGATCCTTTTGCCAGTGCCTGTTTCCCTTTTACCTCAGCGTTGAACTGAATTAAAATCACTTTCTATGAGATTCGTGTAGGAGAAACCGTGACACTAAACGTTTTCCAATTCTGTGACTAATGTGAATCTGTGAATGTCTATCGATATTGAATTCTCATAGACCACTGCTGAATATTTATTTATGTCATCGAATACAGATAGAACTGCCAGACCCATATGTCGCACGCTCCTACTCCGTACTTTGCTGATACCACAGAATCGAATCTTCCCATCAGTGGACGATTTGTGCGATTTTTCATCGCTATCAACTCTATTCATCGCCATTATCTCCAATCTGAGTTTATTGTCATGGCTAGCCCTCCCGTCTCCAGAGAGCTGTCCTTTATTACGATTTTTACCTAATCTGTTGTACATCAATAGCAATTCCCACCGTTACGAACGTCCGTGCTGTCATATGGAGCCGTCTGAATATTGCAGCAACTCTGTTGTATGAACGTGAGCTTCCCAATGCCTGAGCTGTGTTCTGTCGTGACTGCTTACAACGAAGGTACCCTTGCAAATACACTGAATTCTCCTAATTCGCTTTCTCCCCTTGGACTGGATTCGATTAAAATTGTGAGGGGTTAATGACCTTGTGACTGGGAACGTCTCCGATTTCGTATGAATTCCCTTTGTACTCCATTAATTGAACATATTTACCCTTCAAATACCAGTAGATCTTTTATAGAATTCAGGGAAGCATTTCGGTTGTTTTTAAGTTTTATTTCTCATAGTTGTTGTGTGATTGATAATAAAGCATGTTGTTATGTCTGTGGGAAATTTAGCTCTGGACTGATATTTACAAACTTATATTTGGACAGTGAACCTTTCGAAAATTATACTTCTTATAATACGTGTATACGTCATTTGCACGAAGTGCATGCAATGAACATACGGGACTGATTTTTAAATTGTTCCGTGGATTATGATGGAGTAAGAACTCGTGTAAGGCCAACAAACGCACTATTCTATAATTTGTGCGTGCAGTCCAATACATGGCTCCTACATGTTTTTGGGCAGTTATGTCACCACATATTTGGATCAAGGAAGAATATGTTCGTACACAAAGAATTACAACGTGGGAGTATACAATTTTTAACCATTTTAAAAACAAACAATATTATTACTGTTGTACCAACATTATATTACATTTATGTATATAATTTTAACCAGAACCTGAAAAATTGTGCACTATTGCTACAAAAACATATGTTTTATTGTGACATGTTTTATTGCTGTAGGCGTTCAAGAAATGTTGGTGTCGGCTCCCTAAAGATGGCAAGATAATAGCGCCGAAACGTGTAGGAACTATGTAATAGATTGTAAGCATAAATTGTAGAAAGTGTCTTTGTTTGTGTTGCAGGAATTTACACTCGCCTGTGTCGTGTTTGTGTCTGTCAGTTAATCCCACTCTGGGCCTATGTATTTACCGAACACCTTTGTGAAGGGATTTTTTTATTGTATTTCAAAAGACGATTCTTACGCAAGCTTCACTATAAAATTGTAGCTTGGGGGCTTTACTTATGCTTTAAAGATGTTCAATTCAAATTTGGTGAAATTTTCTTCTCCAGTTCCTGCTAGGCTATACGAAGACTACAGTATCACTTGTGAGCAGCTCTGCTCTCTCTTCTTTTCTGTTCGTCATACCTAAATATTCTTATGTTTCATTCAAAATTACTTGACTGCTGCAACTGAAGGAGTGTCATTACAAATAAGTGGGCGTATTATCAAGCTCCAGGTTTCAGAGCTTTCCTGGAAGAGTTGCTTAGCGGGTTTGGGAAGTCCGTACTGCTATGGGACACGAACGTACCTTGTCGTATCCACCAGTCTTCTTCGGTATCAGTCATTGAATTTTATCTGGAGTCACTTTTATCCAGTTTATATTGCCTTGCTCTGTGCTGAAACGCATATACACATCATTTGGATCCTCAAAGGAAGAAACAACTTTAGAAACTTAAAAGTACTTTGCAGGATAACGTTAATTTAGATGTACGTGTACAAATCTGAAAATATCAATAAAACGTCACTTTATACCATTTTGTATTACCTGACTGAGTTATTTTGTAACTTCTTCGTGGTTTGTGTGGATTGATTATCTTTCATTTTCTCCCGTAATTTCATTTGCAGTAAGATGTTTCTCTTATTCAGCTGTTTTTGAGCACGCTAAGTAATGTGACACATATTTCCCAATTCAGGTTTTCTACAACAAGTTTGTGGTGAGCAGAACGTACATCCCATCGTAAAACTTCGCTCAGATCTGGCATTACAACTTTTGGAACATGTTCATGTTGTGCTGTTTAGCAACTTACGACGCTACGCTATAAAATGCTGTCGTTATACGCCAGAAGACGCATTAATATTTTATGTATTTGCGTATTTATATACATATTTATTAATCGACAGGAACATTTTCAACATGTTTCGGTTTATAATATACCAAATTTAGCGCTGTGCAACCTGTAAATATAATAATGCACTTATTGCAGTTAGCATGCTGGTGATTAAAAAAAGGAAGCAAAAGAAATGTCAGCGATAACTCAACTTTAGCAGTTATTTAAGGTCAGATGCAAATGTTGCCGCCGAACATGGCCATTATAATGTAGTTGTATTTGTAAAAATATTGAGAAAATTATATATAACACCACAACGGGATGTGTGGACCCAATTCAGTATGCTGTTTGTTGAACCTTCATTGAAGGATTCCTACGGAATAACGTGAACTTACATGATTTTATAATTTACGAAATTCGATTCCACTAAAAAGACTATTAAACCATCGATAGAAACTTAATTACAGTTTGTGGAACACGCCATATTATTCTAATGTATGTACGAGCAATAATGAATGTTGAAGTTTCCACACACTTCCACTATTTAATCACATATTTCACTGCAGGTGTTGAAACTGTTCTTGTGAATAAGTACTGAAGTATTAGCGAATCCTATAGCTTACAATGAGTGTATTTTATTGGACGCTTATTTAAAAGTCTTTAGCTGCGGAGAGGTTTAAAACTTCTTATAATAAAACCAACGAGAAGCACTAATTTCTCTAACAGTTATGACCTATACCTATTGCTGTGTGTACAGTGCTAGACTCCTGATTATGGACAGAGATACGGTCCGAAACAAGTAGAGTCCCATTCCAAAAATAAATTTGAGGAATTAGTACTTCTCGTTGGTTTTATTATAAGAATATATCACGATGCATAGTCCTGAGAATGTCAGATAGGTTTAAAACTGTTCACTTCCTCTTATAATGAACAAACTGTGTAAGTAATGCTTTCATGGTTTGGAGATGCTTGCCTTATTACACAGAACAGTCGAACTGGCGGCTTTAAAATTCGGAGTTTATTTATAAGTTTCTTCTGTGGTTAAATAATGGCGGTTTAGCGCAACTGTATGAAGAGTTACAATGTATTTGTTTTGTTACAGGGTGAAGACAATGTGGAGTATTTTCTTGGACTGACTCCGAGCGGAATCATCGTCTTAAGGAACAAAAATAAAGTGGGGAATTATTACTGGTAAGCCGAGATGACGTAACGAGGATATTCGTGAAATATTACCACACCCTTCTCATAACTGGTACTTTTTACCAAATGTAATCCAAAACACAGGGAATTTCCCCACCCTCACCCCCACCCCAAACTACCGTTTCTTCTTTCTGTTACAGCAGTAAAGGCTTTCTCTGGCTCAGAGAAATCCTCATCCCTTTATTCTGTGCTGTTGCTTCCATTAATAATACTCTGGAAACGTTTCCAGCTTCATATATAGCTTATAGCAGCCCACACCTGAGTCCTGTGGCGAAATTAATGTCATTACGGAAGTGCTATAATAATCTGACAGACAGTTCCTGAAAAAAGAAATCATGGATGTAGCCTTTCCTGTATCGTAAACCATAAGGACGTTTCCACACTACTGTACACTGCTGAAGCCTTCGTACAAGCAAAATGTAAAAAATGCTGTAATAGAAGCAATCCGCGCACATCACACAGCTGTCTCAGTAGTCTACCTCATGAAACGTTTGTCCCAAACTTTCTAATAAAAAAATCAAATTTTATTTAAATAATCTAGTTAATTTTAAATCTGTGTGGTCAGCGTGACAAAAAAAAAGTCATTTTGATCTTTGCTTCAAGAAAAAGTTCCCAGAACACGAAAAGTGCCTCAAAAGGACGTGAAACAGAAGAAGACTAAATTGCAGAGGAAGAATTGTGTGTCGAAAGTAAAGTTTGTTGTCAAAGCAAATGCTATTAGGCATAACGAATGTATTTATTTTCAGTGCGAGCACAGGTCTTAGAACACTACGCATTCGCTTGTCGTCTGCTACATGTTTGGGCCATTTTTGGCCCTCATCATGTAGATTTCACAAGATATATGGAAAAGTAAACCGAGGTTGAGTCCTTCCCTTCACAGCCAAGGCATTAAAATACTTAAGCTTTGACTGTTATTCTGTATAAGGGGAGACCTCCGCCACGGTATTATTTTCAAAGTATATTGTGCAATCTTCCTGACGATGATCAAAAACGGCCGAAACATGTAGTAGATGACGAATGCATATTGTTTTAAGAGTTGTGTTCGCCTTTAAAATAAATACAGACATTGATTAAACAACACGATACCAAAGTTGGTTATTATATTTTGTTACATTATTAGAAATAGCATCGATGGCATTAAGGCAACTTATTCATTTCAGCCAAGTTGATTTGCTCTTTCATTAACGTTTATGAATAAATAGAAGCTGTCACTTCCAAAAGGACAGTAGAATTACAAATTATATCAGTCTTAAAATTCTGCCTACTTCCCAGCGTTGTACTGCACGGTGTGCATTATGTGACGTAATTCAGACTTTTATGTTCCTTGCTGTGTCAAACACTGGCAAGCATTTTACAGAATGCCTGGCTTCCCTCCTTGAATGTAACAGATAACCCTTACATTCCTTTGTTAAATTGTAAGTGCGTGTTATTTTATAACTGCCCGAAATTAGGAACTATAAGTAAACACATCCTTTTCTTAAACTGGAACAGTTTTTCTTTTAGTTGAAGTAAAGGAAAAATGTGTGTCAAAACACAACTGGTTTATTAGCTGGGCGTTAATGAAACAACATGTTTCGGCCTACTCGGAGGCCGAAAGATATTATTTCATTAACACCCAGCTAATAAACTAGTTGTGTTTTGACATACATTTGTCCTTTACTTCATTGGTACATGCACAACGGGGATGCCGCAACTTAAGATTTCTGTTAATTACCTGTGCCTCAATTGTCAACGGCTGGTATGTCTGTCATATTTACAGTACTAAGGTAAAGGTAAAACAATCCCTTTACAGGCCTGGAGTGACCCAGAGGGTTCCAGGAAGGTAATGTTCCCAGATTTCATGACAACAGCACAGGATGGTAAGGTTGTCAGCCCTACGCACCGGCCGCCCTTACCCCCAGGAAATGCTCCTGGTACTCATTTCTGTTAGAGGCTGAGTCGACCCCAGGGCTCAATGACACCAGCTGGGATCGAACCAGCGACCTTGCGATTTGTAGCACAGCACCTTAACCACTGTGCCACCGCATATTTACAGTACTATAGTGGATAAATTTACAGTGGTCCTATAAATAAGTGTACTGGATCTGCTACCTTAGTCCAAGGTCTGTACAGGGACCTGTTTGACGGAGGGGTGAATGTCTGGTGTTTCATAACGAAGGATTCTACTGAAGGACAGAATAAGTTCTGTCACTACGGTTATAGACTCTCTGTCAAGGGCCTGTACGTGTAGTTACAAGTAGAATGCAGATCCATGACTTGCTACACATATTCGCATATTCTGTGGTGCTTGGGACAATAGAAAATGCGCATGATATTTGTCAAAGCTATTTCATGATTCAAGAAAAGAACAATAGATTGAGACGGAACAAATAGGACATGAGCAGCAGTCCTGCAGGGAATAGAGGTTTGAAATAACAAACACGCTTCACGAAATGAGGGCAGAATAGGCTCTTCATTTAGGGCGGAGGGGAACTGAGGTGTATCGCGCAGGGTCGTAATTTGAAGTATAAACACTTGTAAATGTATGTGTGGTTATAATTATAAAAAAGTCACAAATCATTCAAAGTGACATTTAACCCTTTAAGTGAAAATATTACGTAGTCCTTCCTCTTTGGGAACATTTGCATCTTCTGTTATCAGTCTATTTGTGCTACTTAATTTTTGGTTCAATTAGAATTGCTGCATTCGTCTTTAATAGCTTTAAATATGCTACTTGGCTCTTCATTAATAGATATTAGAGATTACAGTAAAAAGTAAGGTGTTTGTTTTAAAATTAACACAGACACTGTAGGGGCTGAACGATAAATTTTGCTATTAATATTAGACTGAATGAGAGGCGTGTACAGGGTTTTGGGGGGGGGGGAAACCTGAGGGAAAGAGACCACTGGGGAGACCCAGGCGTAGATTCGATTATAATATTAAGATGGATCTTCAGGAAGTGGGATGTGGGGTTATAGACTGCATCGAGCTGGCTCAGGATAGGGACAGGTGGCGGGCACTTGTGAATGCGGTAATGAACCTTTGGTTTCCATAAAATGCGGGGAATTTCTTGACTAGCTGCAAACCGGTTAGCTTCTCAAGAAGGACTCTGCTCAATGGAGTAAGTAAGTAAGTAAATATATTAGACTGAATACTGTTTTAATATAGGTGACCTAATAGAATTTAAATTATTTTACAGGCCCAGAATTACCAAAATATACTTCAAGGGCAGATACTTCATGCTTCGAGTTTGCGACAAAAACGTAAGTAACACTTAAATCTCAGTATTAAGTACTACACTAAGATGACTCTTCGTACCACGATATTATTTAACCCTTTGAAGCTCAGTGGTTTACTAATTGTACCACCGTGTTAACATTAAATACTGTATCTTCTGCCCACACAGTGCATTTGTGTATTTTGTGTGGATCTCAGAGCAAACAGAGATTATTTCTCTATACACCATTATGTGATTGGTTTAGTAACGGAGACGAAATGTGTTTACTGCGCGCCACGAATTGAGTCTTTAAAAACCTGTATAATTCAGGTTAATGTTCTTCTTTAAACGGTTAAGTATCGATTATTACAGTAATCGAAAGGGAACCCCCTACTTTCAGTTTGCATTATGTCGTGGAATGTGAAACACGACAAAGTACTCCTGTTAATGTCTGAAGTAACTTTCCGAGTTTTTCGTCTCTTGCAATAAGTCTCGTGTGAGCACATACAAAGCCAAACAGTGTTCGATTTTGTCCCTGATACAACAAAGCACGTCCGGAATGAGATTGTCGCTGCAGATGCGTAAATTCTGTCTCACAGGTGACGTAAATCACAGATTTTCTCTGCGCAGACGATGTTTTTCACATATCCCCACATGAGGAAATTTATTTGTATCAGATCGGGACTTATTGGGAGCCAGATTATTGGTCCTTTTCTTCTAGACCATCAGTTAGGAAGCCTTGCATTCAGGGCATGTCGAACATTAGCGCTGAAATGGGAGTCGTACTGCGTCCTGCTGGAACAGAATTGCAGTTTCGTCTGCTTTTAATATGTTTAGTGTACGGGAAAGCAGCCAATTCTGACGACATAAACGTTTCAGAACAACATAAAACAGTGCAACATCTAACAGCAAATAACATTGCCAAAACTGTTAGTGTGTGTGTGTGTGTTGTGACTTACGCGAAAAAAAGTAAATGTGCTACAAAGAAGGAGATCGTCTCAAGAAATAAACTAATAAGACCTTGATGTATGTGCCTTGCACACAGGAAGCCCCATTTCTAGGGATTGCACCCACAAGACATTTCCTGATTTTATGGATTGTGTATACAGCCACCAACTTAACAACAATTATGTACTGCAATTATAAGAACTTGACACATTTTACAACGTTTTAAAGATTATAATTATTGATTTTCTGTAAGTCACCTGTGTAAACATTTGAATCTGATTAATTTTACTGATTTTATAACTTTAGCGCACAAGAAGAGACTCCCTGGAGATGATGTAAATACCGAAACATGTAGAAGTACTTTTAAGGTGCAGATATTATTATTATTATTATATTGTGAATTTGTTGGTCTAAATAATAAACTAATTTGACTTTGCTTCTAAAGTAACTTTGCTGAAAGCAACAGACAACAATTAACTTACATTACTGAAACTTAAAAACAAAAAAACAAAAAGCGAAGAAACACCCAAAAAAGTAGCATTTTTCTACTATTTCATGTACTTTTGTTTAAACTCCTCATAAGGCTATGCAGTATTCTTGTGCCTCCACCTTAAGGGTGAGAATCTAACCGTCCCTGTTACAAGAGTTTTTTACATAAGCGATGTTGTTTTAGTTTCTGAATAATAATAACCTACATATCATATTTGACGAAAACGTATAGTAAAATATTTATTTCACAGGAATAGATTAAAGTATAACATTTCCCTTAATGGTACTTCCACATAAAGAAAATAGATGTCCTACCGTTAGTCTGTACATTTGCAACTGTATTCAAACTGAATGTGGTTGTCCTGTTTCATACCTGACAGTTGTAACGACGATTAACACGTTCATTAATGCGAATCGAAGCTTCGTCTGTGAAAAGCATTCTTGTTGAGGAATCTTCATATTCGTCAATTTCACTTAACACAAAATTTGATTTTTCGACTCCTTCCGGAGGACCGTTCTATTTGAAATAATATCTTAGTTAGCGTTAATAAGCATGTAATCTCAGCTGCTTTTGAAACACTTTGGGTTATGATTTTGAGCAATCAAAGTTGCATATTCCTAAAATTGATAGATCTATTCAGACTCTCTTATTACATAACGCCAGCGCTTTCAACATTCTGTTTTCCAGCACGTGGTTTTCCGCGTGATTTTCGCTTTATCATGCTCCCTGCTTCATTCACTGAGTAAACCAAAGACGAATCGCTTTGGCATTTTGAGGTTTTCTTCCACGTGTTATGCCGTAATTTAATTGAACTGTTATAGCGCACATGAACCCGGGAAACCAGATGACACTTTGATCTTTTTCCGTTAGGGACTCCGTTGCTAGGCACGCAGTTCTGCTGTCAAAAAATTATTGTGTGTCTCAAAATAAATTAGATGTTCAACTGCAAAACAAAGAAGTACTTTTCCGATGATCCTGCAATAAAGTAAACCATTACGCTAGTATGCTCGGGGAATATGTTACGGTGTCTCTTAATGACCAATATATCTAAAGTACGCTACATGTTTTAGTTGAATTATACACGATTAAGTTATTGAAAAAAATACTTATTTCCCATTTATTACACACTGAAATTCTCGGAAACCATAACCGGCACTGCCAAACTAATCCGTATAGTTCCGTGGAATGGGAAGCAAAATAAAACTACTCAGACAAGCATAAATATCTGCCTTTGTTGTAGCTATTATGGCTTGTCTTGCCCTCAGTTCATTTAGACACACTTAAACAGGATTCATAAGTTCGAATCTTGTTAAAATAATGAATATTCATGCTCGTTGTTTTGTGTTTTCGTGTGACGAAGTAGACCGTTCAATGAATTTGACACGAATCTAAGATTGTCACTGAATTTATTGCATGTTGGAATGCACCAAATATCCTACCCATGAAAGATGTCTGTATTCGAACTGCCCGAAATAACTAAAGTTATTGGATTAGTGATGTTGAGAGACAATTGCTGCTTATTTTAAGAATCAAGCTATATCCACGAGGACGCACTGTGTGCAAGTACTAGGTAGCGCCAAAGCAAGTGGTACACGCTGCTACAGTTTTAAAGTGATAATGCATCAAAACTGAATTTTGAAGTACCTCGCATAGTATTTGCACCTTCACCGGAAACAATATTTTTCACACCACATCGGACACTATACATTTATGCATAACATACTATTAATAAAATGGCCTACAAATGAAGCACGAAACGTCTCAGTGCGTATCTTTGTGCTTGACATTCAGAAGGCTCCAGCAAAAAGACTGGTTAGTAGGTTTCTATTAATGCTACTCGGTGAGTGCTTCGATAGAGCAGGTTTCTATTAATGCTACTCGGTGAGTGCTTCGATAGAGCAGGTTTCTATTAATGCTACTCGGTGAGTGCTTCGATAGAGCAGGTTTCTATTAATGCTACTCGGTGAGTGATTCGATAGAGCAGGTTTCTATTAATGCTACTCGGTGAGTGATTCGATACAGCAGGTTTCTATTAATGCTACTCGGTGAGTGCTTCGATAGAGCAGGTTTCTATTAATGCTACTCGGTGAGTGATTCGATACAGCAGGTTTCTATTAATGCTACTCGGTGAGTGTTTCGATAGAGCAGGTTTCTATTAATGCTACTCGGTGAGTGA
>Ga0131853_10019098_pt1 | contig 12472 bp, 7 predicted proteins | sample TergutLab28metaG_FD_92764 | JGI IMG/M metagenome (GOLD analysis project Ga0131853, IMG submission 92764) | Labiotermes labralis P1 segment gut microbial communities from Petit-Saut dam, French Guiana - Lab288 P1 (version 2) (version 2) | ecosystem: Host-associated > Arthropoda: Insects >...
ATGCTGTAAGTGGCACAAGTCGCTGTTTGTTCTCAGATAAATACAAAACACATAAATACAGTGTGGGCAGAGCGTACAGCTGTTGAATGTTAAACTGGTGGTGCATCACGTGACCGGTAGGCTGTAAAACGTTAGTGAATTTTATACACTAACAGTACAAACAAAACGCACACAAGCACATTAAAATTAATCATTGTTGTAATACATTGGTTTTCATGATTGTCGCTTATATATGTGGACTGGTTCTGGTCCTTTAGCATTTGAAATATAATCTTCAATGCATCCATTTTTGTATTTTACCTCCTTGAAAATGGACACGTGTTTGGTGGAATTATGTTGAAGGTCACTGTACAAATAAACTAATTATATTAAAAGACAGCAGAATAGTTTCTGGTTTCACTCAAAAACACAACAATATATTGTTTTATTTTAACTTAATGACGACATGTTTCGGTCACGTGACCATCATCAGGCCCTCCTCATAAAACTCAGAATAAGATACATGCAGTGCAAAAAAATTAATAATTTCAGTATACTTTTGTGCATTTTGGCACTACTACTATATTCATTTAATACACTTGCAACATTAGTGTCTTTTGTGAAAGCGGTCACGAATTTAAATCTAGGGCCAAACAGGTCGAAGGCGACATCAGCGTTGCAATCTTCAGGCACCTCATAACAAGTCGCATATATGGCAATGGACTTCATGACCACGCACTAAGAATTCGTTATGTGAGATACAACCAAAAATTTTACACACACACACACACACACACACACACACACACACATATATATATATATATATTATGGCCATCTTAAGGGAAGAGTTCATGAAGGACGTATTACATAGCATATCAGATAGTTTGCAAATATAAAATATTCATCTTCGTATTTGCAACGTGCATGTTGCTAATATTAAAATCTTTATTTGTCCAACTAATTCACACAATTCTTATAAAATCATTAAACTGTTAAAATCATTAAAATTATAATAGTTCAGCCCTGCTATGCGTGTGGATCGTGCACGATCCACACGCATAGCAGGGCTGAACAAATTATGCAGCCACAATAACGATAACTTCAAATAACGATATATGCAACCGATATCAACATGGGCTGAGAGTTTCCAAATGATGGTTTACGTAAACCGAAACATGTTGGAGCAACTATTATAATTTTAAATGATTTTTAAAAGTTTAATGATTTTATAAGAATTGTGTGCATTAGTTGGACAAATAAAGAATTTAATAAAATGTTCAGTTTAAACAAATAGGTATAATATAAAATATAAAATATTGATGAAATTGTTTGTGATGAATGAAGTGTTTATATGCTGTGTGCATGGCACTGTTCTGAAATGTGGCCGAAACATGTAGAAGGCTAGCTCTTTATATTACAATACATTTGCGTATATTTATGTAAACTTGTTGGCTGTAGCTCTCTATTTGGATACGGACTTCATTCGGCCTAGAGCTATCACGTTATTCTGAACATATTTTCAAGCTACCACGAAAAAAAATAAATGTCATCCGTCTGTGGAAAGTGCAGGTGGATAATCTGAAGCTCACAGATTCAAATATCTCCTCTGGTGCCTGCTATTCTGAAAGGATTTTTATAAGATCCTGTGTTCCCGAGGCAAATGCCGTGGGAGTAGCTGAAATGAAGACATAACAACTTTTTTACATATTGTTTTATAGTGTATTATTCACTGATTAACCGTCTAATCGCCGAATTAAATCCCATCTGCCATCTGCTGGCATTATTAGGAGCTCACCATATTCTCCACGTTAGCACGGTAAGGGTTAATATGTCTCGAAGCTGCTTAGCCTGACCGTCTGAGAGCTTTGCTAAGTAAATCGTGACGTGCTGCCAACATGACACAAACAAAGCAGCCACTCGCAGTGCACATATACAATTATTGCGCGGAAGGCGAAGGACCCCAATCTGGGAATCGCATAACTAACAAATAGACAAACAATGTTAGTGAAGGTACTGGGAGAGTTAATTGGCGTCTAATAGGAAATACTGGGGGAGGGTTGATCACTGTGAGGGAGGCCAACTGGCATTCCCTTGTTTGACCAACAAACAGGGGTGAGAAACGAAATTGCCTTGTGTATCAGTCTGACCTGTCGAAGCCAAAGTTCAGATAAATATTACTTAATAATTCATTTCCCACCTCCTAAAAGCACCGCTTGCACGTTACAAAGCATAAACTTATTATGTCATTTAGGGTATTAAGGCTGGTATTTTTATTTAGTATCAAGAGATTCAGTCCAACAGAAGAATTCATTTATTCAGAATCATAACAAAAACAATTTTCGAACCATCGGGCCATCATAATCAAGTTGGCAAGAGTGGAAAATTAAACACATATTTTTAACACAAATTCGGATATGTTTCTTATATTTATATATTTTATAATATAATAAATTATATTATATACATATATATAAAATACAATATATTAGAAATATAAAACAAAGTTGAGTTGGGTGGTTATGGTTTACCGTGCTGAATGTAAATATAGATTTAAATTGAAATATAATATAAAAGTCAATAAAATAGCGTTTAAAAATAACGAAAAAAATTACAATTTAAAAATTTGTCGATAAGAAGGTACGACTCTAGACGGTTTTTCGTTTGTAGTGGATCCCCTAAATTTGGATGTTTTCAAAGCAGGGAACCAAATTATTAAACAAAGTAAACTGGAAAATATGCATATCTCAAGTTGTAGAAGAACAGATTTTCGTTGGATTGTTACTTTGATTTTTATGTCATTAGTCCATATGGTGTATATTATTAAACAACCGTGAATATGACAGACACGCTAGCACAACGTATGGTCTTGGGGCACTTCTGATCTAATGGAAATTGAACCTTGCAATTAAATTACAAGAATAAACTGGCTCGGACTGGTAATGGCAATAATCTCTCTATATTGGTACAATAACACGAAACAAAGGAAATAATGCATAGTATCCGGAAGTACAATCAGGTGGCTCACGTGGTCACCACCGTGAACATTTACATATACAGCATTTGCTCCTGAAGTAGGATAATTGTGGTGTAAATTATTTAAACATCGTCTTCCAGATATGACGTTTTATTAGGCGCCAAAACAGATAAACAAACGTCCAGCCCAAAATTGCAAATATCGTGGCCTGTTTTGTGGCGTGTCTAACATTTAGGCATTCGACTGGCCGAATCGGATAAACACGAAACGCTTAAAAAAAATATTTTCCAATCGGGTATTTCTAAACGTAAATCAGACGTGTGTTTGGACTGTCTTTAACAGCAATAGTAAGTGCACGCATTCTATATGTACAACCTACTTAATATTAACAAGGTAGGCAAAGTACATATAACTTAATAATTAGGCGTGTTCGTGTAACCACGTTTGCAGTGGAAAAGCAATAAGTGTTACATATTCTGAGTGCGTGTTTTTACCCGTAGTTATCCAACATGCAAAGCGCGTGCACAATATTGTCATCTGTGGCCAGTCCAGCTGTACAATATTTTTTTCACATTATCTCGCCAAAGGAGCGAATTTCGGGAAGAAGTTACTGAACACAAAATGTGTTTTGATTTTCTGTGCAAAATTTTTTTCTGAAACATTTCTCATTTTAAGAAGGATTCAACTGGATATTATCATTAATAAGTACCCGTTACTTTTGTCAGATTTCAATGAATCTAGAATTTCCTCAACGTTGTTTCGAAAAATCTTCAATTAAAAAATTTTAAGAAAAGCTGTCCAATGGGAGCCGAGTTGCTCCATGACGATAATGGACAGACAGAGAGACATGGCGAAACTAGTAATTCCTTTTCGCAATTTTGCAAAAGCGCTTACAAAATCTTGATCCTTCCATAACCCGAAATTTACCTTTTTTTTTTATTTCCCAATACGAAGAGCTCCAAGGCCCATTTGCTTACCAGAATTAAGGAGTTAGTCTCTGTAAAGGAGAAGCAGTGTGTTTTCTATGAGATTATTTTGTAGGTGGAAGGTAAAGTGCACCCTTTTATTAGGCACTGAGGTTCTGTACAGGCCGTAAGGCCCATAGAGGGAGTAGGGGTATAGCTCTGCTCTTTCTTGACCGCGGCACTAGAAGGGTGTGAGGGGTCAGCGTCACTTCCTGGCCGCTCTTTACCCCCGGGAAAGACCCGGTACCCATTGTACAGGAGGCTGGGTGGAGCCTAAGGCCGGTCTGAAGAGGTGCGAAAATCTCGCCTCCACCGGGATTCGATCCCTGGACCGTCCAGCCTGTAGCTCAGTCGCTATACCGACTGAGCTACCTGGCCCACACTTTTGTAGGGCTGTATTTTATTCGTACAAACTTAGACTTCCGACCCATTAAGACAATACACAAACACACACACACACACACAGAGTAGAATCGCAGAATATGGTAGCTGGCATGTAGACAGCGAAGCCACCTCGCCTGTAGATCGCTATTGTTGTGGCACAGTGCCAGTGCCTCTTTGTGTTTATTAAAAAAGGGCCAAGTCCTCTCAGTGGGTGAGAAAATTCAGACGGGATTCCAAGACAGGTTTGACTGCGGCTCCGTTTTTTTCGATACCTTGATGCGGTACCTCACATTAAAGATTAAGGCACGTAGTCTAGCACAGCGGTACACATGTTTCGGCGGCTGCTTATACTGCCACCTTCAGGGCAACGTTAAACCTGGTAGATGGATAAGAACATTTCAGATAAACTTGTCCTCACCATAAGAACTGCGCTCTTCCGGGTTGTTACGAAGCAAGTAGCGGTAATTTCTTACCGACGTTTCGGGACAACATATCGGATTGCAACTTCAAGGATCAGTAAGGGTCAAAATCCTTTTTGGATTATTGACCATTGAAACTGGACCGATAGCTTCTACCAAAACGTCTGTAAGAAATTATCACTATTCGCTGCGTAACAGCCCAGAAGACCCCAGTTATCATTTACCTTGTGGCAGATGCCTGAATCTCGTCATGTGTTCCCCACTTTTACAACGGAAGTAAAATAATATTTCGCGAAATATTCCTTCCGTCTTCGAACAGAAGTGAAATATGATGGCAGTATTTGGCTGTGAAAATCTGGTACTCAGCTACCAGAAAATACATCGCACAAATACTGGATTGTCCGGATTTTGATGCAAGTTTTGTTTAAATACATTTTATTAACCTAACCAGTTTCATGAGTGTAACAAATTCGGTGAGAATATCACAGAAAGCCTCCCTCTTCTCTACATCATAGGCTTTGTTGTTGTTGTTGTTGTTTTTGTCCTTCTTCTTCTTCTTTCTATTATTCTTCCTCCTCCCCTTCTTGTTCTTTTTCCATCTCCTCCTCCTTCTCTTCTTCTTCCTCCTCCTCCTATTGTTCTACTTCCTCCTCGTCTTCTTCTTCCTTCTCTTCTTCCTCCACCTACTCTTATTCTTTCTCCACTCCTTCCTCCTCCTCCTCTTCTTCTTCCTCCTCATACTCCTATTGTTCTACTACCTTTTCTTCTTCTTGTTCATCTTCTTCTTGCTCCTGCTCCTCCTCCTGTTCTCCTGTTCGTCTTCTCAAGCGTCGCAGCACGTTGTGAACAGTAGCTTCCAATACAAATTGTCTGCCTCTTGTTTATCCCCCTTATATTTAAACACTCTTGAACCTCGTAACTCCATCTTTTACGTGCTCTTACTCTTTTTTTTTTTTTTGCTCCTTTCATTGTAGCTGTTCTAATTTCTTTTGGCATTCTTCGATTTTCCATTCAATTTTACAATTTGTGCCACTTGTAATATGTCCTTCCTCTCCCTTTTTTTTTTTTTCAGAGGTCCGAATATTTTCCTTACAATTTACCGTTCAAATACTTTGAGTGCATTCATTTCTTCCGTGGCTGTTGTCCAAGTTTATGACCCATTCTGCTAAATTCGATTTATATCTTTTCGCCTTTCCAAGAGTCATTTCAATCTCTAAGACACTCGGCTCAGTCAACAGTGCCTTTGCTGTTTATAAAGAAGAGAGCAAAACCGACTGACACTTTTTGGAACACGATAATATTTTACACAACAAAAAAAGATGAAATTAAATGCGCCGCTCTTTAAGAAAGAGCAAGCTATCTGTTACTTATTCATTACCTTTTATAGACATACAACACCTAAAGACGGCCCCCTTCATTTGCAACACACTGTCTTATATCGTCAAACTGTAAAACTGTCAGAACTGCCAAAAGCTCTACCCAGCAGCTCTTGACATATGTAGCAATTTCATGCCGAATGTCACTTTCAGCTCCTCTATTGTGTACGCGTTCTTTCAAGCATCCCCATTGGAAGAAATCCGGTGATCGTACAGGCCATAGGATACCACATATATGAGAGGGCTCTTCATTGCTCCTCAACACGCTACGTTCTCGACCGGTCAACTGTTACTCAAAAGAACAGGTTTTTAAATGGCGGACATCATCTGTTTCTCGACGATCAAACCCTGCACCTTACTCCCCTCCCCCCTTGCAGGGCAAAAGTGCGTTCTGAAATGTGTAACTCGGCTCTGCGTCACCGTGTACTATAGCCTGTCTTAATGTAACCAGTGTTCACGTGACATCAGAAAACTTATCTTAAATTACGAAACAGTTATGATTCATTCAAAACCAAATGGATTGCTATTACATGACACTCGTTCCGTCTACACAATGCGACTCAGGTCGATGGTTGCCATTCCTTCTGACAGGAGAGTGTCACTGATAAGGTGTTGATGAGATAATGTGGCTTGAATCATGTCAAACAATTATTTAAGTTGAAGTGAAGTTTTCCCGTTACAGGCCCGGTGTGGCCCAGAAGATGGGTAGAGTTATAGCTCTAGTCTTCCATGATTACTGGCACTAGAAGGGGGCGAGTGATCAGCAACACGCCCTGGCCGCACTTTACCCCAAAGAAAAAACCCGGTACCAATTTTATAGGAGGCTGGGTGGGCCCCATAGGGCGGAAAATCTCATCCCCACCGGAATTCGATCCCGGACCGTCCAGCCTGTAGCTCAGTCGCTATACCGACTGAGCTATCCGGCCCACCTTTTCTAAGTTACAAGATTATTTTTTAAGTCTTGTGATTCAAAGCACGAAGCATTTTTAACGGCATGTTTAATTTCAAACAAATCACTTAAGGTGTTCATTTTGAAAAAGACGTGCGGATGGCTTTGTTTCTCAAAATTATTGATTTTTGTCACCACAAAACTTGTGTGTGTATTCATTAATATTTTGAGAGCCACAGAGCGATTTTCATGGATTTTGATAAATTTCTAGGCGGGTTTCTTAAGTGTTTCAAGTTCAAATTCTGTTGAGGCATGTAGTAGGACAACACTGACAGACAAGTTACGTAAATATCTACTCGCAATTCTGCGCGCAACAACAGCCCTAATAGCTACAGATTTATCGGAGCGTATATTTTGAAGAGGGGTTGTAGAGAAAAATGCAATCGACATGTTATATAAAAAACGGTTTTCGTGTAAGTCTGGCAGGTGAAGAAATAAATACAGAAGGGTGATGCCAGCTGTACATTTCCCCACGTACAATAATCAACAAGGTTTCCAAATATCTGAAGATTACTGAAGTTCCTTCAGCAAACTAACAAACAGTCTAACTAAACGAAGAAGAATCCTTCCGGATAACCTAACAATTCCTCAGAGTGTAAAAAATTCCTTGTATTTTATGTACCCCGAAAGTTCATTGCCGAATTTACAACAGCCCACCACGCGTCCCTATCTTGAGCCAGATCAAATCCAGTCCATTCCTCCCCAATCCATGTTTTGAAGATCCATTTTAATATTATTCTCCCATCGGTGTCTAGGTCTTCCAAGTGGTCTCTTTCCCTCGGATTCCCCCACCAAATCCTCTATGCACTTCTTTTGTCTCCAATACGTGCCACATTCTCCGCCCATCTCATTCTTCTTGATTTCATCACTCGAATTTTACTTGGTGAGAGAACAGATCATAAGGCATAAAACACACCGTTAGTAACAATTAAGGACTGCACTCCCCAGAAAATAGGTTTATGTGTTTCTTACCATTATTACAAAAAATAATGTTTATTACCATTACACGAACTATATATAAGTCCAACGAAATGCATTTGCAGTCAATTTACATCATATTCTGTTATTCGGTATTACATTCTTCTCTTGTTTTGGTTCATATGAGCCTCCATCAAGAATAACAAAACAGAACATCAAACTGTTTATTAGCACACTGATTTGGAGACTGTGCCCTGGCGCGCCCACAAGGGGTCTCTGCTGGGCTTCAGCCCCTCTCCGAATCGAAATTAAAAAAATACTACACGCGATGATATCACACGTATTAAAATGATTTAGCCTTCAAGAGAACGGAGCCACTGAAATCGGCTGATGACCGTACGTTCGAATTTGAAAAAATAAAATTTAAAAACTTGGAATGTCTTATGAGAAATAACGAACAGTTACACATACTGATATGTAAATTTATTACAGAGGCGTTCCTAAATTAGTTACACAAAACTATGGTGTAATGTCACAGAAAGTAGAAAACTGAAAGTATTAAGATATATATCACAAAATGCTGTATATTTTTAAGTTTCATCGACAACTATTCACAGGTTTTCAAAGTGATACACTCATGTCATCCGGCAATGTCCCATCTGCAAGCGGCTTCGTCCCAAATCCTGTAAGTCTCTTGTCCGTGTCCGTAATTCTTCCGAACTTTCAGAAAAGGTAGAAAAAAAAATTTGTCTTTAACGTTTCCTCACACAGGAGGGTTGTGTTAACTCAGGCGATTGCGGTGGCCAAGCAATCGTTCCACTACGTCCAATCCAAGCAACCACCTTACGATTGAGATAGGAAGTAACCTCGTTCTGCAGGAGTGGTGTGTCATCTGGCGGTCTGAATGCAAATTTTGAGGACTAGGCGCAACATTTGCAACTTCTATTTCACATGTTAATAACAGCAGATTTTTGCGTAACTAATTTACGAACGCACCGTATTACAAACAGCGTAGCCTCCAACTCTTTTCGCCTAACTACTGTGGCCATCTTCAGGGAGGCGTTGTTTGAAAAATATGTTACATCGAACGTTAAAACAGTTTCAAATGTTCTGCGTCAAGTTTTAGATGCTGTTAAAATTATCTGCGTCGAACTGTGTGTTCATATGCTGTGTAATACCACCCAAGTGGAGGTGGTGGTGTTTTGTCTGCTGGTCCCACAGTATTCTAACAAAGATTTTAAACTTTTTACCTAAAACTACTCATTTTATACCTGCTAACACTCTTAACATTCCATTTAATATTCCTTCAAAGAACGCCTGAAGAGGGCCACAATACGTGGCCGAAACATGTAGGAGACTACGCTGATTATTATATTATATTATATTATGTTATATTATATTACATTATAGCATCGAAAAACCTCTGAAAAAATACTGGACCAAACTAATAATGGAAAAAGAACAAGTTATAAGAATGCTGGACAGTAAGTTGCAAGCTCCATTTAGGATCCTGGCAACCAAGAAATTGGAAAAAATCAGCGCGTCCGACAATCACAACAACGTAATGGCCAAACGACAAAAACATATCCTAAAAAAAATAGTAGCAAACTTTAAAAGGAAAATGCAATGGTAGCCAAAGGTGATACGGGTAAAACATGCGTCATCATATACACTGACGAATATAACAAAAAAATTCCACAACTTCCTTAATGAGAGCAACTTTCAAAAACTTCAAAAAGATCCCACGGACAAATACCAAAAACTTTTCACCAAGACTCTACAACACAGCGACCTTATCGTCAATAAGAAACAAAAGAAGTACCTCACCCAGAAGAAACCCCAACCCCCGACGTAAGAGCCCAGATCAAACTACATAAACCCGGCCAACCCATTAGAGCAGTAGTCAATAACAGGAATGCACCAGCGTATAAAATATCAAAATTACTAGTAAATAAACTAAATAACCTCCTAAATTTACGAAACCACTACATTGTTAAAGCGTCCGCAGCCCTAGCCAATGACTTAACAAAACTGAAAATAGAAGAAAATCATGAAATAATTACGTTTCATAAATGGAAAATATTACCTATTTTGTAAATTTTGCTTAAAATTCTTGTGGTAATGAAATCAGGAAGGATGAAATTACTAACATACATTGGCAAAACAAGAAATCCTTACAAAGTTTTGATGCAAAGACCTCGAAATGGAAGCGGTCACTTTGGACACCTGGACGTAAATCATATTTATTTTGAGTCAATGACAGAATTATGGTTGTGATGGTGTCAGCTGGGTAGAATTGGCTCAAAATTGGACGAAATGGCATGACTTATGTGAAATGTCAATGAATCTCCAGATTACAGAATTCAGACTTTTTTGACCAGTTGAAGAAAGATGTTGTACTATACAGTTCATATATGCATTTGTGTGTTAGTGCTCTTGCACTGTTTAATATACACATGGTTTATGTACCAACATTTTCAACATTTCACATTATTCAGCACTGAATGAAAGAATGATCAGTGAATGATAAAGCAGAAATTGTGTAGGAGGAAGTAGTCTTAGTCTAATATGAGGTACTATCACAGCATTCTCCAGGAAAGGCTAATGAAAAAGCATGGGAAAATCAGCATCTAACCATGAAGCATAAGTGCTGACCACTCGAATATGACATTCAGGTTCTGGGCTTTTGTATTGAAACGTTGCCCTTAGAGAAACGATAATGTTCTGGCTCATAATTACAACCGTCCTATGTATCTACCAAGACCTGATATTGTTAATAAAAATCCAACCAGATGCAACAGTATGCAGATACTTATTCACTGCAGAATCACTCTACATTTTTCACGTGTTGATTGTGGTTTCGACATCTTCCGAAAACCAACAACAACAGATACCACAATCAACTACACCTCCAACCATCCTACCGAAAACAAAATGGCAGCCTACCGCTACCTGATCAACAGGATGTTGTCACTACCACTCTCAACTGAATGGAGAATAGCAGAATGTCAAAAAATACGAACCATAGCAAACAACAATAATTTCCCCATTCATCACATACCCAAACTGAGAGCACAAATACAACGTAAAACCCAGATGAACACAACCAACAACAGCAACAACAATAAATGGGCCACCTTCACCTACAACAATTCCAAAGTCAGAAAGATAACCAACCTCTTCAAACAGACTGACATAAAGATAGCCTTTAAAAGTACAAACACACTGCAACAACTCACCAAACCCAAAAACCACGACACAACGCAGGACCACGACAAAAGCGGCATATACAAACTGACATGCCAAACATGCAAAAGGGCGTACATAGGCCAGACCAGTAGAAACCTGACACTTAGGTACCGCGAACACATCCGTTACATAAAAAAACAACGATCCTCAGTCCGTTTATGCATTGAACATCCTGCGAAACATACATGAATATGGTTCCCTCAAAGACACCATGTCACTGCTCAAACCAATCCACAAAACCTCAATGCTAATTCCCTATGAACAATTACTAATCCATACTTTCCATCAAAACGGAAATCTCATTTCTGAACAAAACTGTTGCGAACAAAACCCACTATTTCTGTTAGCTACCGACTACAGCCTTACGTAACCACCTGCATACAACCGTGCTTACCACACGATCCGCACAAACCAGTCCTGACTTAACCACGTTGGAACCTTACGTAACTACCTAAGCTCAACAGATCAATACTTTCCACACGACTCGCACAAACCAGTCCCGATCAGGCCACGTTGGAGGGAAGTAGCTGTATCAATATGTGAGTACTTTATTAACTAACTCCATCCATTGCATCTTCCTATTACGCATTTAACTATTCATATTTATTATCCAAAGAGTTTTTAACTTATAAACTTCCACGATATTGTATACCCAGACTTTTGTAAATACGTTAATATACCGCCACCCACTACTATCAGAAGTTAACAAACCAAAACACACTGTTAGTTCATTCCAGTTAATCCTTGTATTTTACAGTATGACCTGTACCGGAGGTTACGGTTACCGTTTTTAGTACTCCTGATGATGGGTGCTGTGACACCCAAAACATGTAGAGTGACTTTGCAGTGAATAAATATCTGCATAGTGTTGCATCTGGTTGGAATTTTATTAACATTGAATTTTGATGCACGGAACCATGAGTTAAAAAATATCTACATGTCTGTATAATCAATTATTGGTTATATCTCATAAGACATTATCAGTACATGATCATTAGTCATTTAAATCTTAGGATGTCCTAAATACAACTGAATAAACCATGAACTTTAGACTTTCGATTTTGACTCAGTAACAGTTACATTTGTATGTACGAGTATATAGCTGTACTTGCAAACAGTGCTGCGTCACAGTTGTACTCACGACGTGATTTTTATAGCATAATTCTCAAAGTCAAATTTAAATTTTATATAGGCTCAGGGTCACCCGCAACGCCCCCCCCCCCCAAAAAAATTTTTTTTTTTGCGCCCCGGTTTTG
>Ga0131853_10019100_pt1 | contig 12471 bp, 7 predicted proteins | sample TergutLab28metaG_FD_92764 | JGI IMG/M metagenome (GOLD analysis project Ga0131853, IMG submission 92764) | Labiotermes labralis P1 segment gut microbial communities from Petit-Saut dam, French Guiana - Lab288 P1 (version 2) (version 2) | ecosystem: Host-associated > Arthropoda: Insects >...
CACACACACACACACACACACGGTGTCGCTGCCTAGAAGGCCTCAATAAATTTTGCTTTGTTTGGTTGCCTCAGGTATTAGCTTTAATTACACTGATTCAAAGTCGCGCTGTCTCCATATTGCAACATTCTGTAGGAGAGAATGAGGTCACTGGGGCACCGAATGGCAACTAAGATAATCTAAAGTTCTTTGTCACACTTTGCATTAGTACGGGATTTACCCAGCTGTCGTCACTGTAGTGGACAGGCGTGAAGCTAAAAGTACAAAAACTCAGTGCGACGTAAGTTATCTGTGATGGAATGTGCAATCATGATATTGTACATTTTTATCTTATAGTCAGAAGAAGCAACGAAATTTAATAGACTTGAGTCATTCAGATGTCAATGTAAGATCTACAGTACAGACGTTACAGCTTTAACTGTCAATGAGATAAGCCACCTTTAGCCTTTGTTGTCGGAATCAGTACACATGTATGCGACAGATGAAGTTGCTTCACCTGCCACCTTCTTGTGCGTTGGTTGTACAAATAGCATAAATCAAACGCGAAAGGATGATATCGGTTGTCTCAATTCGTAAGTTATATGTCAGAATCTAATGAGCGTGATTTCATCAGCTTATCTTAAAGTCATATCGAAAGACAATGTAAAATATCATTCGCCATGCTGGCTAAACACAGACTTCATTTGAATTGTTTTGTGATGTGGTGAATATTTAAATAAACAGAAGAAAACAGTCCACGGCCACAGCAGTTTGTGTGTCATTTGTTTAGTACGGAAGTAATATTTGAAGATGCAAACTCCAAATAAAACATAAATTTACCTTCAATTTCACGTGGTTCAAAGTTTTGTTTATAGTTTCACAGAAATAAAATACACTGACAATATCAGAAAAAAGTAGTACTCAGTAAAACATCCGAACTTAGTAAACAGGGAGCTCATTCATATGTCCGGTTTTTCTTCCAAATGCTGTTGTCTCATAACCTCAGTGCATTTTCTTTCCACGGAACGAGAATGTTTTAAACCCGTACAATGGAAGGCAAGATTTACAGTTCAACTGTAGTTCACATCCTAACATTTCATTTCCATACTGAGCAACAGGAAGATGGTGATAATTACATACGGAAGGCCTTCATACTTAGAATTCTTCATCCGGTTCAGAATAATTACAGCAAAGAGGACGTGATGAGCGGAAAATGTAGTGTTTATTGGTAAAAGATAAATACAAAATTTGTCAGAAAACCTAAAAAATACAAAGTGGGAGATCAAAGCATAGATTGGAGGATAACATCAATATTCACTTTAAATATAATGTAAGAATGTGGAGTGAGCACAATTGTTCATGTTAGGGCTCAACTACTTTCCTACCGAAACAACAACAAAAATTTCGGTTGCACCAAATAGGAAATTTCTTGATCAGCTGATCAACTACAGCCTATATTTTCCAATAAATACCCCGAATCACGGTGTCAGCTAGTCATCTGGAGAGTAAAGTGGATCAAAGTGACTAAGAATAAGGTGCAATGGTGAGTTTCACGTTGGAACATGGCAGAATTGCACTGCGCAAGTCGTCTAGGTGAGACACTGACGGCACCTTTGTGGGTGCCTGAATTATTCATGCAGCCCGCAGCTCAGTAACACTCCATGATTGACTACATTCCACTCTCGATTAATAGCTACTGAGAATTTGCTTCCACGACAGCACTGGGAAGTCTGGAGCTTCCTTCCGACTCACCCCCTACGGTACAACGACGCTGCACAACACAGACGGGTTCAAAACGGCGCGGCATGCCTTGAGAGTCAGCAGCTTTAACGCCTTCCGCACAGCGAAGACTTTATACACCAAAGTTTTCCACGCCGTGTTACAAGCATACCGATTACAATAAGAAGCAAAACGCAGAGCGCTACGACATACACTGACTCAATTCGTTGAACCGAAAAAAAAAATGTAAAACGGACGCCCGAATTTTCAGAAGAATTACTCCGCCATTTTCCTGTAAACGTCTCGCCTCTGCGCAACTTCATTGGAAGAAAGAAAATGCTAGTTTGTGAAGTTGTGACTTCAAGGTCTGCGGTTGCACGAGTTGCAGTTAGGGGAACTTCTCAGTAAATTGGCCATCTGAAGCGAGCAGTTGGACGGTGCATACGTCATTGTACTAGGAACCGCCACACTATAAGTATTTTGTTCTTTACAACGCCGTTTATTAGTGGTTACACACTCGGACATGCAACCGAGCTAGCAAATATCTTGCGGTTGGTGTTGAAACGCCTGTCGTAGGTTTTGCTATCAACGCTGACGATCTTTCAGGTTTTACACAGTCTCAGATAGGCTACTTCACTGGAACGAACCTGATGATTTGTCACGATCGCGTTCTTTTAAATCTGTTCCAACTCTTCTTTCTTGCTTTATTTTTTTCTTAGTCTGACCTCTTCTATCTACTCAGGGTAGGTGTAGAGGGTTACTGTTGCACTTGATCACACTCAATGGCACACACACACTCGGTAGGACCTCTCTCGACGACGGATCGGCCCGTCGCAGAGACTTCTACCTGACAACACACAACACTCACAAGAGAGAGACAAGTATGCCTCCGGCTGGATTCGAACCCCCAATCCTAGCAAGCGAGAGGCCGCAAGACTAAACCTTATACTTCGCGGCCACCGGGATCGCCCCCTTCCTACTAGCAATATGTAATCACAAATCGGTTCACTGAGGTGCGATGTAACTACTTACACCCCGTGAGAAAGGCCTACAAAACTGATTACAGAGTCAAAGAGAGAACCTATTTTCACTCGTTAGCAGGATGAAACTGCTTCGAAGCCCTCGGGGGCGGAAGAATTCGCGATAAAGTTTGTAGTATACTTTTCTGGTAAAATTCATCCTCCTGTGGCATGTCGTATTAAACTCACATATGTGCTGACGTCAACCAAAACAACATTTATTTGTCCCGACAACACACGCTACACATTTCGATCGTACTGACAGTCCTCAGGCATTAAATACATGTCATTTAAAACTCAAAATAAAATGCATATATATTTTAAATTTGTGAAATCTCACGTATTGTACTATTCATGACAATACAACTCAAATTTAAAATATATATTATTATGTCTTGTAAAATTTGTGCGATCTCACAAATTTAAAACACATATGCATTTTATATTGAACTTTAAATAGCAGGTATTTAAGTGCCTGAGAATTATCAGTACGACTGAAACATGTAGCATGAATTGACGGGACTAATAAAATTAGTTGTGCTTGATGACAGCACATATGTCAAACTTAATTCTGTAGTATGTCTATAGCAGGTGGCAAAATATTAGTAATTAACTGAGAGGTGTATCTTACACTCTTGATTTGTATCCTGAAGCTGTTAAGTCACGCTTTAAATCGGACTTATACCTTGCGTTCTGGTGGACAAAGTGGCAGTGGCACAGGTCTTTCTTCGACTACTTCGGTTTTGCTCTGTCAGTATCATTCCATCAATGCTCCACACTCACTTCGATCTGCATGTTGCTCTTACCGAAAGGACAAATGGGCAAAGCCTGGGAACCTTCCCAAAAGAAAGTCTCTTTGGAAAATCGGGGAGCATTGGATAGGAGAGTACTTTCACTTAGTCTTTAAAGGGTTAGTGGAGTTAACGATATTTCGGTGTGGGCTCAGTTGCTTACCTCGCAATTTACAAGGACCGATCAAGATTCTGATCAAAGTCAAAACAGAACGCTGTGGAGCGACGGTGCTGTAGAAGACATAAGCACATTGTGTTACATTAGTGCTCTCTGATACAGTTCGTCCACTTTACAGTAACACAGCCCGTGCAACTCACCAACACTGCGCGTTCCACCAACACCGATGAAGAAAGCGTTGATATGTCGTACTTGAGGAAGTCCCCTGTATTTTGGTCCGTGTAAAGGAACTGCGTCCCTGCGGGAAACACAACAAAGAAGTGGCGCATCACAGAGTAATAATAATAATAATAATAATAATAATTACTATTATTATTATTATTATTATTAACTTAGACAATGAACACTGGTATGAGCAAGTGCCAAAATTAGTAGAAACAAGCCATGGAGGAAAGGCAGCCATATTACGGAGTCAACAAGGGCAAATTGACAGCTGCACCAACAACGTCAAATCGGATATCTTAATCCCTGATAATGAAGAAGAAACATATATGCTAACAGATGTTGCAATTTCACGAGACAGGAACGTAATCAAGAAAGAAGCCAAGAAGATTATAAAGTATAAAACATTACAATAGACATAGAACTCATGTGGAATGTAACAACAAAAGTGATAGCAATAATAACAGAGGAAACGGCAAAAATCTCAGAATCAATTTAAAAAATACCGGGAAAGCACGAAATCAAGAAACTACAGAAAACAGACATATTGGGCACTGCACACTGCACACTTGGTTAGTACTAATGTGAAAGTACGAGACGTTATCATGCGCCATAACATTACATGTGTCACACATTGTACCCAGAAAATAGCTGGAAAATTATATACCCCAAAAACATGGTTTGCTTCAGGTATACAATTTTAAATACCCTGTATAAAGGCGATAACGAATAATAATAATTATAATAGTAATAGCCGAAAAACCTTTACAGTCAGCTAAAGAATTCGGCAACAGTCACACATATCGGTCGACAGTGCACTACGTAATTTCGATGAATATAGTTGTATATGACAGTACATATTTATGTTGTATATAAATCAGCTCAGCACACAGTGTAACTCTATATGTGTAAATTCTTAAATATTTCGGTACATCCGTTTATATAATCAGTGGTGCAGCGCGACAGTGCCGCGAAGGCGAAGTGACAACAGACACAAGGACAGAATAAGAAGAACAAAATAAGGTGTACATTTATTATACATTTATTATACATGTATTATACATGTATTATACATGTATTATACATGTATTATACATGTATTATACATGTATTATACATGTATTCCTTTGTATTTGACCTCCATGAATATGGCATATAGGGGCCGAAACATATAGCAAGAGCATAAAAAATTTTTAAAAAATATTAATGATTACACGTTCAATTAGTCGGATCAAATATTGTGCCTTTATTTTAACGTTTCTAAATATGGGGACGCAGGTTTATTATCACTCGGACTAGTAAATAACAAATACCATAATAAAATGTCTTTTAAAGAGATACATCGTTTTTGGTATGTAAAGGTTAGAAGATAAACAAGAAATTGTTCTTGTGACTTTGTTTGAACGGACTGCCATTCTACTTGTCCAGTCTGCAGAAGCTGATGCGTCCGTTGCACTGTATTGGCCAGGAGAAGGACAGAGGATGGTTCATGAACTGGCTCCAGATGAGAAAAATGTGGTTCGTGCGTGATGATAATAAGTCGAGTGTTCTGTGAAATGACAGGAATTTTAATCAGCCGGCTATTGGAAATTGGTCTTTACAAGTTCACGGTACTGACAGGATTCACTTTCAGTTTCAGCACGTGAAGTGCTGCAGACCGGGTGTGCAAGAACTTGATCCTCATCCAGGTGTTTTTGTAGATTCACTGCAAAGAGCACACTAAATTTCCAGTTTTGATTGGTTGAATACTGGCTTACACAAAGACGTTTTGCCGAATATATTTGTTATATAGCGCAATGTGTGAAACAGCATAACGAACATTAACGATTAGTTACAAAGATGAAGATGGTAATGACCGTAGCCTATTGTACAGTAGTATACCAGAATTCAACTGAACAGACCTATACCATACTTCTTTCAGTTGTATGAATGCATCTTGATTTCATTCAGAAATTTCAGGCTACCAGTTACACTGACTGGTGTGTTTTGTTGCTTTTCTTAGCTCTTCCAAGCAAATTTTGTGTTAAATTTTCGAAGTATGGCGCGACTATTTTCCTCCAAGTCTATACCCGCTCATTATTCATCAATATGTCTACATTTCATCCGACGCTGTCAAACGTTACTTTTGAATCATCGCAGCTCAGAAAATTCAAGATTCATTCACTCCTTTTTTCGGACTTTTCTTGCACAGTTGGTTCAATAGCGTTTATTGTGTTATTTGGACAGTGACTGGCATTTAGCTGGCAAAACAGTGCTCAGAATACCATAATTCGTTTGTTAAAATCCCTGGTTCGTCGTAACCTCTCACGCCTGAAACCTTGCTTGTGCTTATGCTACTCTATAAGATTATCTGAACGTAAACCCGGCTCTGGCGAATAGATGCCCGTAGAGAACCTAGAGTTTCTTGTGGTCTGTCGGACAAGTATGTCACAACATGCCCAGCAAATCAAGACTACTGTTTCTTAAATTTGGAGTTTAATAACAAGAGATATAATCAGTATACAGAGCAAACACCGTATTTTCTTACGCAATATCTGTCTCGGTGGTCGGACACATTCGGAAACCCGTTTTTTCCGAAATCCCAACAAAGAAACAAGCAAAGAGTGCTCACAACTTATCAGAATCGTAAGTCCACTTTGAAATTTGATGTATTTTACCTCGAAATCCGCAAGTTAAACTAATAGTACAAACATGTATTACATATTATACATGTTGGTGGCTACAACTGTGTCCTGAGGCACAGCTCACTTGAACATACTTAAAAAATTGTTTCAAATTTCGAACTACGTGAAAATAAATCAACTTCTTTTGGTCATGCCATTACGCTGTCTCGAAACGTCGGGAAAAAAGTGTTCATGACATGGCGTAACATCCCACAATAACTTATGCCTCACATTATAGTTGTCTGACATATTTTCCATTTTTCAGGAATATCAGACACGTATCTAACTTCCTTGAATGTCAGAGATTCTTTTCCCCTAATAAAAACAAACATTTGAAGAACAAGGAAAAGTAGCATTACTAAACGACTTCCATCAATAAAGGATTCAGTATTCTGAGATCTAGTTGATGGAACACATTTGAAAAACATAAGATACAAGTTATTATTTCGTAAGAAGTGGAAAATGACCTAGGACCGTGAGAAAATAACAGCATGTGATGCTGTTAATCGATCATTGCAAGGACCTATGAAATTTGCATGGTTAAAGTGTTGTTAGTGATGTGCGTGTCGACTAGATTAGAGCTTATGAGTATTGGAATTTAGATTTATTTATCGTCTAGTGATTCAAAAATTAAAAAGTAAGTTATTTCGGGAACTATACGCATTCTTAGCCTCCGAACAGACGGCACTTCACTGTCACAACAGACGCGCCTAACAACAGGTCCTGTCCACAAGACAAAACACAAATAGGTACATGACAAATCGTGGAAATGCCCACAAAGACGTAAAGCCAAGACAGACAACGAGGTACAAATAACACCATCATAACAAGAATCAGGCCCACAAAACACAAATTATGAAGAACTGCGAGAGTGCCAAAATTTGCGAGTAGATCAGTCTCACCGACGGAATATTAATTTGAGAAAAAACACAGCAGTTATAGATATTTTACCTATGGACGGATATAGACCCAGCTCAAAAATATTTGTGTTTATATACGTGTTTTTCGAAAGCTAGTAGATTGGAAAAGTCCAAAAGTCAGGTAGGCATGAATGTAATATACAAAGGGTGGTCGGTTGGACGGGCTTCGGCAGCCGCACTTCAACAGATTCAGTTAGATACGAACCCCGCATTAGTAAAATAAAATATATTTTCTTTACTTTATAACTTACTGCTGTTCATCGAACTACAATAGTTTAATCTCAGTCAGTTCTAAGCCTCCCTTCTTCGGAAAAATGTTTTAAAACCCCGGTCACAGGCAGCATCGTGTGCACATTAATGACAATATTATTTTTACAAGCAAGTTACGCGAACCGTACCAGTGTCAGCGGTATTTTAGAACACTGTAATTTGAATTATGTAATTTGGTTTAAAATATGGACAGTCATTAGTCCCAAACGAATGGCGTCCAATGACTTAAACTGTCCAAGGACTGGATCAGAACTTCTCAACCCTGTACTCACCCGATATCCATGTACCCCCGAATCCGACGCTACTCAGCTCCCCGGAGATTACTTCCTCAAGTCCGAAGGCTCCTTGGGCTCTGTTCACTGGAGGCCTGGCGTCAATCCCCAGCCAGACTACGGCTAATACGCATAGCTTCAACAGTGTCTTCAGCTTGAGGAAATAAACAAAATTTTGATTCAAGTGTTTCATCCCGATATTTTCAGTAAAAGCAAATCCAGCAGTTCCTTGACAAACATGATTTTGCCAATCGCGGATTTCAGTGTAGAGAAACGCAATGTCTGCTTTTTGTATCCGCGCTTTTTTGTGTCTACTTATGAACTGCATCGGCGACTTCAGCCGTTTGCAGGATTGTGATGACACACAAACAAATTACAATCGCAGTCTTTTTGCTTCCAAATTACAATCGCAATGTCTTTTTGCTGCAGTTTTTACGTCTTTACGATTTATTTGTTCGTAAACACGTTGTTATCTCCGACATTTTTTGTAACCAATGAAGGAATAGTGGATTTAGACTCTGGTATTAATAACAGCAGCCGCATTTCCCGAAACCCCCCAGTTTCACATAAGGTTAGGGTATTTCCAATCACGGTGCTCTAGGAAAGCAACCCCAGCAGCTGACGAAAGAATAATGTGTTTTATTTTGTGATATGATTCAATGTTCGGCAACAACTTATTTACAGATTTCGTAAGATTCCTCAAACGAGTGATTCTGAAATATAAAATTACAGCAGGCCTTAGGGATTGGCCACAAAAAAGAGACATATTTACGTTTTGCATATTGATACCGATATTAAAGAAATGGTAGCACACCACCGAATTTTTCCCACGTAGTCGTCACACTGTTAACGCTTCATCGAACAGTGCACAGTTCGTTGCCTTACCTTCGCTATTCTTGTGATCGCCATGGCAGCTTCTCGCGGCTGTTCCCCCATTCAAGCTTCACAATGCAATGGCGATTGACGACAGATTGCCCGGCTGTTAAGTATGTTTGTCTCGAACCGACCCAAAATAATAGACGTACTTCGACACTGTGCAGGCGTAAGATAAGCAAGACCCTCCCAACATAAGACAGCAATGACGAATTGGTGTATAACCGTGGTGCAACATGGTATGGAATTACACTTATTGAGGGCTGCCATAGGACTTGATTCCAAAAATTCTGCACACTGCAGTTTACATTTTTCTCGGAATCTTTTATTTTGTTTTCTTACTTGCTCCGATTCCTAACCGCTTTGCATGTTCTGATGCCAAGGCCGTGCTTTTCGTATTTCTGGTGTACAGTTCAAATTCAGGATCAGAGAGCGAAACTTGGTAATAACAATAAAACACTGCTCAGCTTATGTACAAAAATCCAGTCTTAGAATACTGACAAACGTAAACAGAAGACAACCAACTTGTATTCTGCGTAAAATAAATAGTTGGCTTTCTAGAAACAAACCACAGAATTTCACAGTCACGTATCTTTCTTCCATGAATACAAGGTGGTATTAAAATGGACGTTGTAATATGTATGTTAACTTCAGTAAAATTACTTCGTATTAATTACATTTCGTCTTCTTTTAATTGAAGCGTCTTCAGTATTATTGCTTAAACTCGGAGAATCTTACAAAACAGGAAAGATTTGAACTAGCTAGTCATTTGGATTAATGAATGCCACTGCACTCCCATATTACAAATGCAGCGCTTGATCAACAGATAAAGCTTCAAGAATTGTGTATTGCGACAGAGTGGTCAGCTTCACGCTTCGGCTACCTTATCGTCTATTACCCCGTGTATCGACAAATTCAAACAGCAGGGATAGTAGCGAGTTCTACAGTGATCTCAGGCCGTGCGTACCTCAGGCAGTTCTACAGTGATCTCAGGCCGTGCGTACCTCAGGCAGTTGGTTGGTAGTTTGGCTGTCGCCGCGCGTGCTCGTGTTCGATACCAGACCAATACACGCGCCATTTACAGTGGACAGAGTAGCAATGGGACAGGTTTTCTCCTAGTACTTCGGTTCTCCCTGTCAGTATCACTGCAGCAGTGTTCACACTCATATTTCATTATCCTCCTACCGATGCTGTATAATCGTCAGCTGACACAAAATATTTCTCGCCCCCAATTATAATTTTCTCGAGAAATTGTGTGTGCGTCTCGTCAACATCAAATTTTTGACCGCTTGTTTTATAACTACCTTCAACTGCTTTTCAGAAGAGATAACTAGAGGGATGCTGTAGGCACGAACCTCTTCACAGTTCTTACGACCAGCCACTTCAGCAGGATACGATATAATTCGGGTTTACATCTCAGTACTCCTGACTGTTGCACCCTGTACGCGATAAATTAAAGGATATCGTTTTAATTCGTTTGGTCACGTAGAGAGAAGGTAAGAATAGAATTCCTACAAAGCGTAATCAAATAGCAATTACAAGAAAAACGGGGCTGATCAATGGGCCAAAAATGCATACATATGCCAGCGAAAGAAGAAAAATAATTACGTCTAATTTATGTTCATGTAATGGATGAGATGAAGGAGGTAAACAGCACTTTTTAAATGAGAAAACGTTTACTAATATTGATCGGGAAACCTCGCGGATATATGACACGTGTGAAAACTCCTCTAGGATGGCATGACATGACTCTTATGGCGTTAAAATAAGGAATCTGAATGAATGGTTCAACAAGATTCCATTCGCAAACTTACGGAAACAAGCTTTGCTTTTCGTAAAGTCGCGGAATTTTGTAATTGTTTTGAACAAATCAAATATTCACGAAAGGTCTCTTACACCATCACCAGTTCAGACCGTCCGGGCCTTTCGGCAAGAAGCTCCAGGTCCTACGAATTTCTTCTCTGGCTTACATGCAATACACCAATACCATATGCCTTATATACTTACATATAAACGTGTTACATAGGGCTCGTTGAGTAATAATGTGAACAAAACCTGCATATTGTAATAATATATAGTCTATAATTACCCGCAGAACTAAATGTCTGCGATCCAAATTCCGTCAATATTGACAAACAGCTGCTGTAATTACCTGCAAAATTAAAGACATGGTGGAGCGATGTGAACGTCACTGGATAACACTAAACAGCCTATAAACCTCTATCGAATTCCATTCTGTCAGAAATAACCCCATTCTTCTTCATCTCACGCTGTACCGAGAAGAATGCATATAAAAGTAACTTAATTTTAGATAAAACAGTTTATGAGCCTTACTATTACCTGCAAGAAGTTCCCGAAGTAACACCATGGAACATATTCCTTCAGAAGCCGATTACCGCTTAGCTATTCAAGAAATCATCCGTCCTTTAAATGAACCCCAAGTTTCATTACAGATTTCTTTTCGTTATCTGCACTCTCACACATTATTTACAACCCTTTTCAATATTATCCTCTTATCTATGTCTACATTCTAAGTTGTTCTTTCTTTACAGCTATCGACAACATTGCCGTATGAATTTCTCATGTTTCCCACGTGTTCTACGGATTAGCCAGTCCTTTTGCTTGAAGGCTCTGAACATTAGAATAACGTTACAGTATATGCCTCTGTAATGGTCCCCGACATCCGAAAGAGCAGTGCTTTGTTTGAAGAGTCCCAGGCTTCGCACGCTTGTCTTCTGATAACAGTAATATTAAGATGCAGATGAGTATGGCGCATTGGTGGAATGGCGAGAGAAGTAAACCAAAGTACTTGGAGGAAACCCTGTTCCAGTGCCGCTTTGTCCACGGCAAATCTCAATCGTACCGGCCCGGGATCGAACGCGGGTTTGAAGGTTGAAATTAATCCACATTACATTTACAGATCCAGTCCATACGTAACTCACAGGGCACAGGGCGCGCTTCCATCTGAAATAAGAATCGGCGAATGCCGCGTAAGTAAAAATTACGGCTGTTTATTGCAACAGCAAATAGACTCTGTGGGCGAAATGCAGAACTTTTTGTGGCGATTAAAAGCCAGACGGTCTGCATAAGACAAAGTTTTTAGTGTTAAACCAGGCGGTACATTGAGGCCCATTAACCACTAGTCTTTAAGAGGATAAATCTGTTTCTGGTAAATGGTGCTCGCAGTGTCATAACTGATAATTTAATATCAAACATTATCACGCGGGAATACTTCAGTAAGTCTGATGGTATAGATATAACTGTAGATAAAAGTATTTATACGGCGAAAATAGGAATCACTGATTGGATCATGATAAAACGGTAGGCAATAAATTATTTGGAAATATGTCACAAGTTAAACGCTTGGAGGCACACAGACGCTACGAGAATAACAACTAAACAATAGTTCCAAATGCGTCATCGATTCGTCTGAATCACGAAGAAAGCAAGAAAGATTAAGAGTAATCGCAAGATTTCTTGACCCAACTTGCGCAACTTGTACGAAACATGACTCAACTTTGAAGGAAGAACAAATGCAAGTGCATAAAAACGAAAGGGTAAAATGGTCCTGTGCTTATTTAAGCACCAAGCCAAGAAAGCATAGAAGGGAGTGAAGGTATAGCTC
>Ga0131853_10019101_pt1 | contig 12471 bp, 9 predicted proteins | sample TergutLab28metaG_FD_92764 | JGI IMG/M metagenome (GOLD analysis project Ga0131853, IMG submission 92764) | Labiotermes labralis P1 segment gut microbial communities from Petit-Saut dam, French Guiana - Lab288 P1 (version 2) (version 2) | ecosystem: Host-associated > Arthropoda: Insects >...
CGTATTCTGGGACAGACAAGGTGTTCTCTTGTTAGAATTTTTGCCCCAAGGCACAACAATAAACTCTGCTGTTTATTGTGAAACGCTGAACAAGCTGAGGCGTGTAATTCAAAACAAAAGGCGCGGAATGCTGAGTGCCACCATTCTTTTGTTTCACGATAACGCTCGGCCGTACTGTGCTGCTCAGACTCAAGACCTCATCACCTCATTTCTGTGGGAACAAATGGACCAACCCCCGTACAGCCCTGATTTGGCGCCAAGTGATTATCACCTCTTTCTACACCTAAAGAAGTTCCTGGGCGGCAAGCGATTTGGCGACGACGATGACCTGAAAGATGCAGTGCAGAAGTGGCTAACATCGTAGACGGTCGCATTCTATGAGGAGGGTATACAACAACTTGTGCCCCGATACGATACGTGCCTCAAGAATGGCGGCGAATATGTGGAAAAATATTTTGAAGAATGTAGAATCTGATAACAATAAAAATTTGTACGAAACCTGGCTCGATTTTTTAACATCGAAACGGTACTTACTTCCTGAATAATAATATATCATTGAACAGGTGGGAAGTGGCGTTTTTGAAACGACAGTAAGAAGTCAGATTGAAATTCATTAAGCAGTTACGAGTATATTATATTAATGGAGCGCTTCGTACATTTCGATTTAGAACTTACCTTCCAGTCCCTTAAATTTTGAATGTTAAATTCTGTAGGAACGAGATCTGTATTGGTGTTGGACAATACGGTGACGAGAAGAATATTAGGATGATTAAAAAAGCGAATCGAAAGGAAAAAATACTTGATTAGTTGAACGTCTTGAAGGCATATGGGGGAGTGGAGGTATAATTTCATCCATTCTTATCGGCGCTAGATGGAGTTGAGTTCACGCTTCGACTTTACCTCCGGAGAAAACAGTCCCCTCTGCGCATTGAAAGGGAGGCTTGACGACTCTCAGGTCGGGGCTTGGACACACTGAAAAGAACTGTCTTGTGCCCGCATTGGATCGAACCTCTATTCCGCCGGTCGTTCGGTATGTAGCGTGGTCATTATACCGACAGAGCTACCCCAGGTGTTACTGTAGACCTAGTCTTCAAATTTTATGAGGCTGATTAATTCAAGCCTGGTAAGATGAGAAATGCGTACGTAACCTTCGGATGACAAATCCTGAAGTTCGAGGCCGTTTGAGAAATAATAGGCAGAAATGGGAAGGGAAGATGTAAGCAGCTACTGGATGACTTTAAGGAGAAGAGAAGCTACGGGATTTGAAAGACGAAGCATTAGATCGTACTCTGTGGAAAACTCGCTTTGGACGAGGCTATGGATCTGTCACAAGGCAGACAACACATTGAATGGAAAGAAAATATTAAGATGGATTTTGTAAGTCGTAATGTGTGAGGGTATGGATTGGATTCGTGTAGGTCTAGATACTATCTAGTGAAAGGCTTGTAGTGCTGTAAACTTCTTGACAAACAACTACAAACGTAATTTGGTGATGTCTGCCTATATTTATAGCAGTACGGGTCTGCTCGAATAAGATAAACCAGTGCAAGTTATGTTTGTTTTCCTGAATCTTGGCAGAAGACAGTGCAAAACATCGCGTTCGTTTGCCAGGTGTCACACGTAGTTTTACCACCTTACCTATACTAGCTCTCGGTTTGCATTTATGACTGACTGTGCATTCACTGGTATGGACTGGCTGTTACGTAAAAAAAGTGTTTAACTGGGCTTTCCACTGTGTATTTAAAAGATATAATCAAGTTTGCACAAATGCTGCTACACCCAAAGTTGCCAGTAATTGCCGACACGTTTAGCGAAATTAGCGCATATTATAATGTGAATACCTCGTAAGCACAGTTGTATTAGGAGGGTGCATACCTGACATTGGTTTGTAAAATACTCATACTGCATGGCGCAAAAGTATCCAATTCCATGTAATTAGTACCACTATTCGATTCCGTCCTAAGTGACCATTTTAACATCTTCGATAAGTAGTCTGTGAGCAAAATACAACTTATTTCTTTTGACGTAACAGCCCCCAGTGGACCAGGGCTTCCTCATTCACGAGGTTTCTAGATCATACAACAACGACACACGACATTCGGTAGGACTTCTCTGGACGATTAATTAGCTCGTCGCAGAGACCTCTACCTGACAACACAACACTCACAGCAGACAGACATCCATGCCCCCGGTGAGATTCGAACCAACAATCTCAGCAGGCGATTGGCCGCAGGCCTACGCCCAAGACCGCGCGGCCAACTGGGACAGGCTAATTTACGTCTTTAGACCTGATATTTATGGCCATAAAATTGCCGTAAACCATCTGAACGGCATAGTTCAACCAGATAACTTGTTTGGTGCTTGGCCTTTGTTTGAACACCCATATCATCTCAACGGCTTAGTGATTGCCTCGTGCGTATCTTGAAATAGCCGATTGTGTAAGTTCAGAGTTACTGTGTTCTTAGTTTTATCGTTGCTAAGTTCATTTCTAGAAACCTAAAACCCCGGACTCTTTGATTGCATATGGTAACAGGGGTGCTAAGCGATATACAGAAAGTACGGATATTTTCGGCTAAGCTCGGAAATCACAAACCGCTAAGGGCTGTAGTTAATTAAATCAAACGTTTGTGTATTCTGATGAAGTAGCTTGTGGAGAATACAGATGTCTGTATGTGGACTCTTACGTGCATTGTTTCATAGGTTACCAAAGAGCTCGTCTAGAAGTAAATACGGCCATCCGTCACCAATACAATTGGATATCACCAATACTATTGGATATGTTCCTTGAAACACACCGCGGGTGGAAGATTGAACGTTAAGGGAACGCAGGCGCCGTTAGAACTTAACAGAACCTAGTGAAGTTTCTTGTGTAGTCTGTAAGTACTATAATATACCGGTTGTGCATATAGCACTTAACTTACCCCCACGGGAAGAAATCGAAGGGCGTGATGTCAGGTGATGGACCAATGTCCTGAATCCCACTGCTCCTTTGATATCACGTCCTCGGATTTCTTCCTGTGGTGGTATGTGAAGAATTATGTTCACAGAACATCTATGGATGTCAATGCAACCCTTCTTGAAGAATAAATCTGCAGATGTGGCGAAAGGTATGCCGACCCGTACGTGGGTGGAATTGGACCGTCTATTTTATGTGATCAGGGCCACTAGGAGTTCCCATTTTGAGGTAGACTAAAGCACACGTAAACTTTTCTGAGTTATGGAACAACTTACAAAGGCAGCATATCTGTTTTTTTTTTATCGTGCGAAAAATTATTAAAATAGGAGCCTGACTTTGTGAATAGTCTGTGTATGCTTCCTATTGGAGCCGGGATAACCCAGACTAGTAGCTTCGCTACTGCAGGACCGTAGCCAGACCATGAACACAGTGGGTGCACAGCTTCCGCTGCGGGTGCATGTACGTACATACGTTGATATACGTATATAATGCTCTGTTACACATATTTTCTGTATATATTATGTATACAAAAGCGTAAAAGCATGTTTATCTGGTCCACAAAATCTACACTTTAATTGCATGATGCGCTTTATAACACTGCACAAAACATCTTGCATATACGTACATTTAAGAGAGTGAGTTGTTTCCAACCACGGCGGTTCAACAGAGGCAACACATAGATGCGGTACGATGTCGGGATTTTTTTTTAGCGGGCTGATCAACATGTTTGTCTGTGATATTTTTTTAAATTCCTGGTAGGTGCGTCCAGATTTGTTGTGGATACATTGCATCCACTTGCACCCCCTTGTCTGCGGGACTGGCTGCTTTCTGAACCACCGGAGACTATTTATTTTAGGACTAAATTGTAAAAGCGAAACAGTGTGATATCACCCACCTTTTCTGTTAGTTGCCTCGGTGAAACTGCTTGATGAATAAGGCATGTCAATACCAAACACTTCGCCGTATAAATTAAACCACGTAACGTTGCCAGGGCACGATACGTGGAGCATAATATATGAAGGTCGGTTAAAAATACGTTTACATTGCTTACGTTTTTTTTAAGTGTAATAAGAATAGTTTACGTTTAATTGTGTTGCTGTTCAACGGCTTTTCCAGTCGAAGTACGAGGCACTTAGAATGATGTGGGACGAGTTCTTATGTTCCAAGTTGATGGAAGTCTGTTTGCTGTGTTATCGGTGATCATGTCACATCGCCTTTCACCGTACGATTGTATTTAAAATTTATGGCCGCCAAACATCTGCTTCAGCCGTTGAAATTGATGATTGCTCGACGCCAGTTCAGGGTTGTAAGCAGTATGTTATATGGTTCTTGAATTTCAGAATTGTATCTCACGTGAACTTTTATTTTCTGACAGCTCCTCTTTGGTAGTTGTAGCCAATGCAATAAGCCAGTATCACTCGAGTATGTTCTTCTTTTGTTAATTTGGGTTTTCATTATGAACAGCGATTGTGCGTCGGGTTAATGTGTGGCATTAATTAGAACGGTTTCATGTCGTGGGTTTAGGTCGTCGCTGGTTTCTCAACAGTATTTTTTTTATATTTTTAGGCCTGTGTGTTGGCAATATCTGTGTCTGTCGAATGTAGCTAATTGCCACCCACGCTTCTACCTCACAATTGGAACATTTACACTTTCCGAAATTATTTATTCATTTTTTTTTAATATTAGGCGATAGAGTTCGGAGACAGGGTAATCCTGAGCGTAATATATCGGTATTAAACCCGTTTAGGTTTCGACTACAATTTTTGCTGTTTTCTCAGGATGGAAGGTCCTCGAACCCACACTTTTAGTGTACAGGCGGCAAAGACCACCATCTTGGACTGTGTGGGCACCGTCATAAAAGCGGCAGCAACTACCTATCACTTCGCATCCTTATCCACTGGATGCGGATTAACACTAATCAATCATGCAGTAATGTAGATATATCTAACCCCGCACTAACGGTAACATTTTCAGTCTGTGACTAATGTTATTTCAAGACTGCCATCCTCGGTTCAGATTATGATAGATCAAAAGAACTGCGGAATGTGGAATGTTTCAGCTGTCTTGGTAGCCTTATAACATATGATGCAAGATGTACGCATGAAATTAAATCATGAATTACTGTTAAAAAGTAGCATTCAACCAGAAGACCTTTGGCCAGCAGACTGGATATAAAATTAGTGAAATGCTACATTTGGTTAATAGTTTTGTATGGTGCTGAAACTTAGACTTTTCGGAAAACAGATCAGAAATACCGTGAAAATTCTGAAATTTGGTGCTGGAGAAGGATGGAGAAGATCAGTTGGACGGATCGTGTAAGAAATGTGGAATATTGCTTGGAGTCCAGGAGCAAGGGAACTTCCCACATGCAGTAAAACGAAAGGAGGCGAAGTGGATCGGTCACATTCTGTAGGAGCTTCCTTTTAAAACACGTTATTGAAGGAAAGATAGAAGGGACGGTAACACGACGAGAAGACGTAAGCAGCTACTGGATGACGTTAAGGAAAAGAGAAAATACTGGAACTTGCAAGAGGAAGCACTAGATCGCACGCCGCGGAGACCTCGCTAAGGATCTGTCTCAAGACAGACTACGGAATAAATGAACTACTGTTCATATACATCACTTTCACAGTATTTATGGGCTCAGTGGTACTGAAAAGATGTTGCTGTAACAAAAGCGATTTTTTAAAATATGTAGACTGCTTTATCGCGACTGCAAGCAAGATACTTAGTACGGCTCTTTTAGGCACGTTCGCATATTCGCGAAAAACGTGTTACCTTCGCCGTCTCTGGCCGTCCGTATTCCGTATGTGTCAGCTCGGCTCTCGCTGGAGGAATTTTCGTGAAATTCGGTATTGGATACGTGTATTACATTCTGCCAAAACACTCGAAAGTTTGTTACGATCGGACAAAATATCAGGCACTGCGTGAACGCCTTAGGACGGTTAATCTTTGCCGACGGTATAAAATCGCCATAAAGGTGCTTTCTTCGAGCAAAATGGTATCAGACTATTAGGAATGCCGAGGAGGTAGAAATATTATGCAAACGCCGCACATTGTTATGTTACACATTCATTTCCTGTCTTGTTTTTAAATACATCATGCCTATTATGACAGCTGCGATGCAATCGAGGTAACCTGCAGTGTTGGCCAACTTTTAAACTACTATGGTTGTCTTACGTAATTACGTCAGGGAAAATTCCAGGATAGTTTTTTCTTGTTTTGAGGAGCTTTGATTCCGAAAAGGTGCATTCAGATTAGTTGTTCATGTCGGTGCGTTTTTTATAGTAATCAGGATTGTAACTACCGTACGCTTTGTTTATGTAACCCGAAATATCCATATGAACTTCATATATGTGCAAGATGTAGGCCCGTTCGGAAAATTGCGAAAAGTGACTGTTAGTTTCATCATATGTCTCCGTCTGCTCATCTGTCCATTTGTCTGCATGGAACAGCTCGGCTCCCACTAGACTGGTTGTCATAAAATTGGGTATTGGATGATTTATCGAAAATCTAGTGAGAACATTAAAATTTGATTAAAATCATAGAAGAATAACGGATACCTTAGAGAATGCCTATGCACATTTATGGTATCTCTATGAATTATTCTTAGGACAAAAGTTACGGACAGAGTTGTAGGGAAAATCAAAACATATTTTATGATCAATAAATTTTTTTGTCGAAAAAAGTTACTGAACATGAAATATGTGTTGTACTTTCTTTACCAGCTTTGTATGAAACATTTCTCGTTCTAAGAAGACTCGAGCGAGATATGATCACAGATATATATGTGTATATATATATATGGTTCCCAAGATTCCAAGTTGCCACTACATGCTTCTCATGTAGCCCTCCCGTCTTAAATCTAATAGTAACCAATTTCATGTTTTGTTTACATGTAAAATAACCACTGCCACCGGGTAGCAACACAATTGCAATAAATAAATAAATATATATATATATATATATATATATATATATATATATATATATATATATTGGTCTTCATGTCAAGTACCTCTTATTCTTGTCAGGTTTTAATTGTACTTGAATTTTCTCGACAAACTTTCGAAAAATACTCATATGTAGTGTCATGAAAATCTGTCCAGTTAGAGCCGAGTTGTTCCATGCAGACAGACGGACTGACGGACAGACAAACATAACGAAGCTAGTAGTCGTGATTTCAAACATCCGCCGCGAAGTATATGAGAACTACTCAATTCTGTGCTATTACGCAGCAAGTAGTGGTAATTGCTTACCGATGTTTCGGGACAACCTGACGGCCCATTCTTCAAGGGTCAAGAATCTCATTCGAAGAAGAATTGAGCGAGATATGATCAAAAATGTATTTTGATCTTCTTGTATAGTACTATTATTCTTATCCTGTTTTTATGAAACTTGAATTTTCTCGACGAATTTTCGTAAAGTTCTCAAATATCAAGTGTCGTGAATATCCGTGAAGTGGAAGCCGCGTCGTTCCATGCGGACAGACGGACAGACATGACGAAGTTAATAATCATGATTCCAAGCTTCCGCCACGAAGTGGATGAAAACTACGCTCTTCTGGGCGTTTATGCAGCGAGTAGTGGTAATTCCTTACCGACGTTTTGGGGACAACCTCTCCGTCCAACCTTTAAGGTTCAAGGAATTGTCACTTCTCGCCGCTTCAAAGCCAAGAAAAAGCGCAGTTCTCAAGCTAATAGCAGCCTTTCACAATTTTTCGGACGCGCGTAAAAATAAAAAAAAAAAATGGGATATGCACCAGTGTAGTTCGACGAAACATTACGGGTTTTCAGGCCAACATTCACTATTCACAGACAGCATAGCGGATGCTGTTTGCTTGCCATTCGTTGGTTGCACGGTCTTATGCGTGTCTTCGTGGATTTCTACCGGACTTCGCGGTCGGTAGGGTCGATAAGGCCCAAATGGTGAGTAGTGGTATAGTCCTACTCTTTCTTTAACCTCAACCCTAGTTGGGGTGGGTAGTCAACTCCACGCATCGACCTTTTAACCCCCGGGAAACAGACCCGGTACCCCTTGTACCGTAGGCTGGGGGGCCCCAGGTCCGGTCTGGACGGTTACGAAAGATCTCTCCCCCGCCGGGATTCGATCCCCGGATCGTCCAGCCCGTAGCGAGTTTCTGCGTCGACTTCACTATTCCGGCCCACGCACGTGAAATAAACGGACTGGCAAAGTGCTTGGTCAAACCGATGTACAGTATGTGAAGGGTGGCGTTGGTACTGTCAGTACGCAGCATGCCGTGGAAGCGTATAGTGTGTGTGTGTGTGTGTGTGTGTGGGTCCTCTCTCTCTCTTCCTTTCCAGGCCCTGGATATAAGAAGAACTAAGGAACCAAATAGACGGATTTGTTTCTCAGTCCGTATATAAATTGAAGTGTTGTGTACTCGTAAATGTGAATATGGCTGCATAAATATTTTTATGTATTTATGCGTACGTGTTAAACTGATGGTTGTGATTGATTCTGATGCCGATGTTTGGATCTTATTCTATAGAGTTGTAAGGCCAGTTGTGATTAGCCATACCTATATTTTCAGTGCCCCTACCGGTATTCGAATTCCGTCCATCCAGCCAGAGAGTGAGGCCAATTCAGAAACAGAATCCGCCTTTTCAAAATAGAAGCTGACATGTCAGAGCCACCAAACTTGGCAAAATCGAAATTGGAAAAGTGTTCAACGGAATGATTCTTGATACTTCGTATGCGGACTTTTAGGACTTGACACCGTGCAGTCTTGTAGCTGTTTCCTAATATTTCGAGAGGGATTCGGTACGTTCCTCAGAAACGTTGGTGAGCACCTACAGCAGGAAAGCAGATACAAAACCGGCGGTTGGCGACGAAGTACTGCCCTCGTTGAATAGCTTCAGTGAGGAAGTGACAGTATTGCTATTGTCAGCTATGTTGCCAGATCGTGCTAGCATTGGATGTTTTTGAACTGCACAAAACGAAATTATTTTCACTCGTTTCTTTCGACAGTAGATTTAAGCCTAAGAGGGACGATTAAACCGTGATAATTGGGTCCCTTTCAACACTGCATGGCGCTTCCTCAGGTTACGGATGGAGGAACCGCCTTCAGTATGGAGGGTAGCTGCTGCGAATATTTTGAATTAGCGGTAGCGGACAGCCGACAAGGGCTGTTCTTCCAGCTTCGGGTTTTGGCGAGATGCTAACAACTCCTCAACGTAAAAACTGGCCTTTTACGAGACGGATACAATTGTCTTTGGCCTGGACTGATCCGTTGGTACGACCTAAGAAATGGAAAAGGGACATGAGATTTGGTACATGGAATGTAAAATTCAATTCAAGAAGAAATTAAGAGCAGGTTGAAGTCAGGGAATGCTTGCAATCATTCGGTGCAGAATCTTTTGTCTTCCAATTTGCTATGTAAAAATATAAAGATTGAGATATACAGAACTATAATTTTTCCTGTTTTGTACGGACATGAAACGTGGTCGCTCACATTGAAGGAGGAACGTACGCTGAGGGTGTTTAAGAATAGGGTGCTGAGGAAGATATTTGGGCCTAAGAGGGACGAAATGAAAGGGGAGTGGAAAAAAACTGCATAATGAGGAGCTTAGTGACCTGCTGTCTTCACCAAATATTATTGGGATGATCAAATGGAGAATGTGATTGGCTAGTCATGTAGCACTATGAGGTAGAAGAGAAGTGCAAACAGAGTTTTGGTGGGGAGACCTGATGGAAAGAGGCCATATGGGATATCTAGGCATAGATTGGACGGTAATATTAAAATGGATCTTCAAGAAGTGGGATGGGGTTAGCATGGTCTGATTTGGTCTGTCACAGGATAGGGACAGGAGACGGGCGCTTGTGCATACGGCAATGAACTTTCGGGTTCTATAATATGCGGGGAATTTCATGACTAGCTGAAGACTCTACGTCATGTAGCTAGGTGGCTAGTTAGTGTTGGTGAGTATTCAAACACAGCATCAATTCCCGTAAGACCTGAATTTTCGGGAACAGCTTCCGGACAAAAACAGAATGGAAATGGAGTCTGCACTGTCGGTTCATATGTTTTTAGGGTTTTTAGATTCATTGAGTGCTTTTTACTAGACTACACAGTACGAAAGTCGCGAAGACCACACAGCATGAAACTGCACCACCGTCAAAATTTCGGATCTCGTAAAGCGCAGAACTGTCATTCCTTCGGCCACATTAGAGTTTAGAGATGCTAAACTGTCGAGCATGCCGGCAACTTAAACTGATTGGTAGCAGACTGGTGAAGCATAACGAAACAGGTCGGATCCTGGTGAAGGTGTATTTGCTTGGTACGCTATTTTTGCGTCCCGTAAAACATGGAGACAAGGAAAAACTGCTGGTGTTCTTTTGTAGGAATTTGTGAAAGATAAACCTACTTGGCGACAAAATGAAAATAAAAAGCTATCAAGTCTACCCTTACTGGCTATACAGAATCAGTAAACTACAGTGGTAGTCCTGTTTTCACTCAGAAACATATGCGCTTCAAACTTTTTTATGAGGCTCTTGTACATATAGTGCAGCAGTGTTTAAAGCAACAGTTCTAAACCGGGATGTGCTTGTCCCTAAGAGATACATTAAGCCTCACAGAGGGATACGTGAGGCGTAGTTACGGTTCCCATTATTAAAAACAAAAAAGGACACTACGTATAACGTAACATTAATGCGCGTTCGCTTAACCATTGACGTGGAAAAGCAATAAGTATTACATTTTCTGAGTGTGTGGTTTGTAACCGCACGCATCCAACATGCAATGCGCATGCTCCGTATTGTTATCTGTGGTCTATCTGGCTGCGCCGTGTTTTCCACATGATCGCAAACGGCACGATTTTCGGGAAAAAGTTATTGAACATAAAATGTGTTTTTTTTTGGTACACAGTTTTTTTCTGAAACATTTCTTATTTTATAAAGAATTCAGCGAACTAGTATTATAAATGTGGATGGGTATTCATGTCATGTGCCCGATATTCATGTCGTGCCCGATATTCATGTCATGTGCCCGATATTCACGTAATGTGCCCGATATTCATGCCACGTGCCCGATATTCATGTCATGTGCCCTATATTCATGTAATGTGCCCGATATTCATGTCATGTGCCCGATATTCATGTAATGTGCCCAATATTCATGTCATGTGCCCGTTATTCTTGTCGTATTTTAACGAAACTTTAATTTTCTCTACAGATATTCGAAAAAAAACTCGAATATGAAATGTCGTGAAAATTCGTTTATTTAAAGCAGAGTTGTTCCATGCGGGCGGACGAACAGACTTGACGAAGCTAATAGTCATTTTTGCAGGTTTGCGAAAGCGCCTAAAAACAGCACGGTGATAATACAACGGTGTCATAATAAGTATTCGTCGTACAACGACTAAATTCATTGCTAAATATCGTAAGTTAAAGTCGCATAAATATTTATATGCCCTTCGGTAGTTCTAGTTTAAATGTGGGTCAAGACGTCTTACTGCATAAATCTTAAACGATCAACGATTCTGTGTCTTTGAACACAAAGCCAGCTGCGCCAAGAACACACAGTTTATGTGATGTTGGCCAAGAATTTTTTCGTTCCATGACTTGGCATTTCTGATGAAAATTTAAGTATGTCAGACGTCTTTGAGAACAATACAAGTACATCACTTTACGACGTCTTTGATTACTTGTTCAATGAATATATTATGATCTTCCTTACCACGATTTTTTTTAACTTCTGACATCAGCGACTGATTTTTGTAGCATGCTACTGCGGAGTGTGTGGATTGACGGTAGATTGGAATTAACACTCAGAACCCCCCAGATACGGGCATTTTGAAGCGTGCGTGATGGTTGTGTGTGTGTGTCAGTGGGCGTGCTTCTTTGTGCATGCCCAATACATGCATGGGTCATTTGCAGCCCAAATCAGTTTCGGTTATTTTTGTTGTTCTTCACGTATGATGTCCCGATGTCATATGCAAATTAAAATACGTTGCACGATATCTATACGGGCCGTGAGAGCGTAGTCGGTATAGCGACTCGCTACGGGCTGGACGGTCTGGGGTTCGAATCTCGGTAGGGGAAGATTTTCCGCACCCGTCCAGACCGACCCTGGGGTACCATGTCTTTTTCCCCGGCGTGAAGCGGCCACGTGATATAGTTACGTATATACCTGCATTATGACGTTTCTTTACTGCAGAAATTATAACCTGTTTAGTGATGATGAACTGGTAGAGTAAATCACAGCCAAAAACAGTTATTTAAAATGTTAACTGTTGTAGGAGCTTGATTAAGCTTCACGCTTTACACTTTACGTTGCAATTAGCGTAGTCTGTAAAGCGACTGTGCTACATGCTTACTTTCCGAGTTTCGAATCCCTGTAGAGACTAGAGTTTTTTTCATTTCCAAAAAGTTAATACCGGCTCTGGGGGGGGGGGGCACCTTCCAATTAAAGGGATAGCAGATTTTTTCGTGGGGGGAAAGGGGCCGGGGCGGGGGGGAAACCATTCAACCCCGCCTAGGCCCGGGGTTAAGAA
>Ga0131853_10019103_pt1 | contig 12470 bp, 11 predicted proteins | sample TergutLab28metaG_FD_92764 | JGI IMG/M metagenome (GOLD analysis project Ga0131853, IMG submission 92764) | Labiotermes labralis P1 segment gut microbial communities from Petit-Saut dam, French Guiana - Lab288 P1 (version 2) (version 2) | ecosystem: Host-associated > Arthropoda: Insects >...
GAAGGTGCCGTCGGCGCGCAGGTGGCGCGGCAGGTTGATGGATGCCAGGTTGCACACCGCGATGTTGTCGATGTCCTGCGGCAGGCAGATCTCGGTGCACAGGTTCGACAGGTGGATCGTGCCCGTGTTGTTGTTCAGGGCGCGGTTGTTGATCGTGTCCTTCCAGGTGAGCCACGGGTGGGCCGTGGTCTGGAGGCTCATCAGGATGTCCTTGAACTGCTGGCGCGCCGGCAGCTTCTTGAACATGCGCAGCTTGCCGGTCTCGGCCAGCTCGACGTACTCGGCGTAGCGCTCGGAGAACGCCTTGCCGTACAGCTCGTTGAGGTCGGCGACCTCGAGCGGGTCGAAGAGGTACCACGGCTCGTCGTTCTGGACGCGCTTCATGAACTCGTCCGAGATCCACACGGCGGTGTTGGCCGTGCGGGTGCGGCGGTAGGGGTCGCCCGAGTTCTGGCGCAGGTCGAGGAAGTCGGGGAAGTCGAGGTGCCAGTTCTCCATGTAGAAGGCGAGGGCGCCGAACTTCTTGCCGCCGCGGCTGACCGCGCGCAGCACCGAGTCGATCGTGTGCATGAACGGGATCGGGCCGGTCGAGGTCGTGTTGTTCGAACGGATCGGCGAGCCCTGCGAGCGCAGCTTGGTGACCGAGAGGCCGATGCCGCCCGTGCCCTTGGTGATCCACATGACGTCGCGCACCGACTTAGCGATGTGCTCGATGTCGTCGTGCATCTCCATCACGAAGCAGTTGGAGAGCTGGGGGAACTTGGTGCCGGCGTTGACGAGGGTCGAGCCCGCTGCGAGGTAGTCGAGGCGCGACATCGTCTCGTAGAACTCGAGGGCGATGCCCGTCGGGTCGGCCTCGTTGAGCGAGAGGCCCATCGCGATGCGCATCCAGAAGTACTGCGGCACCTCGAGCGGCTCGCCGCTGCGGGCCTTGATGCCGTAGCGGTTGTTGAGCGTGACGAGGCCGATGTACTTGAGCAGCTGGTCGTTCGCCGGCTCGATCGCGGCGGCGAGGCGGTCCAGGTCGAACAGGCTCGTGAAGCGCGGCTCGAGCAGCTGCTCGTCGACGCCGCGCTCGATGTAGGCGCGGAACTGCGCGTGGTGCTTCTGCTTGAGCTCGGCGTCGGTGGCGTAGTCGCCGAGCACGCGCTTGTAGATGGTCTTGAGCAGCAGCCGGGCGGCGACGGTGTCGAAGGCGGGGTCGTCCTTGACGTTCTGCAGGGCGACCTGGATGACCGCCTCGTCGAGCTGCTGAGTGGTGATGCCGTCGAACAGCGTGAGCTCGAGCTCGCTCGCGATCTGGGTCACCCACGTGATGTTGTCGTCGAGCCCCTCGGCCGCCTTCTCGATGGCGAGGTTGATCTTGTTGGCGTCGTACGGCTCGCGCGTTCCATCGCGCTTGACAACGGTGATTGCCACGTGTGTCACTCCCTTGATTTCCCCGGATGCCGACCGGAACCCCCGACCGAGCTTGATCACTATATAGCGGGGCTGCGGATCACTCACGGCACCACATCTAGTGGGCGTGTCATCCACAAATGTGCATAACTCCGCGTCGTTCTCCACAGGCGGGAACCCCGTTCCCGACCCCGCTCACGCCACGCTAGAGGCGACCACCGACATCGGCGGAACGCCCCGTTCCTCGGGGATGCCCGGGGCTAGGCTGAGTGCACAGTGAGTGCCTATTCGAGCGTTCTCAGATCCCCGGGCGTCGCCCGGATCATCGCCGCGCAGCTCCTGGCCCGCTTCCCGTCCGGAATGCTCTCGCTCGGCGTCCTGCTCCATATCGAGCACGTGCACGGCAGCTACGGCGCAGCCGGGCTCGTGCTCGCCGGCTCGTCGGCCGGGCAGGCGATCGCGGGGCCGCTCACGAGCCGGCTCATGGGGCGCGTCGGAATGCGGCCCGTGCTCGCGGCGACGACCGCGGTGTGCGCCGCCGGCATCCTCGTCATCGCCCTCATCACGATGTCGGTGCCGATCACGATCCTCGTCTCGTTCGTCTCGGGCCTCGCGACGCCGCCCGTGGTGCCCGCCGTGCGCACGATCTACCCGAAGATGGTCAACAGCACCCTGCTGACCCCGCTGTTCTCGCTGGATGCCTCGGCGCAGGAGCTGATCTGGATCGCCGGCCCCGTCGCCATCACCTTCATCGCCACGCAGATCTCGACGACGGTCGGCCTCGTGCTCTGCGCGATCATCATGCTCTGCGGCGGCGCCTGGTTCATCGCGTCGCCCGAGCTGGGGCGCGTGCGCATCCCGCGCTCGAAGCGCCGGTTCGGCATCGTCCTGACGCGCCCGACCGTGCTGCTCGCGACCATCATCGGCATGCTGCTCATCGCGTCGTGCGCCGCGGTCGAGGCGGGGGTCGTGGCGACGTTCCAGGGCACCTCGACCGGGGCATCAGCCCACGGCTATCAGTCCGGCGTCGTGCTCGCCGTGTGGTCGCTCGGCTCGCTGCTCGGCGGCGTGGCCTTCGGGCACCTGCCGCTCGGGCCGTGGGCGCTCGCGCGCCGCATGGCGCTCATGTTCGCGGGCGTCGCCCTGGCCGGCATCTGGCTCAACATGTGGTGGCTGATCGGCGCGCTTCTGATCTCGGGCGCGGGCATCGCCCCGGCGCTCGCCGCGATGTTCGCGATGACCTCGTCGAGCGTGAAGTTCAGCGACACCGCCGAGGCCTTCGGCTGGATCGGAACCGGCCAGCTCATCGGCGCGGGCTTCGGCTCGGCGATCGCCGGCTTCGTCATCGACGGGCACGGCGCGCAGGGCGCATTCTGGCTCTCGGCCGCCTTCGCCCTCTTCGGCACGCTCGTGCCGGTGCTCGCGGTGCGCTCGCTGCCGGACCTGCGCGGTCGCGACTCGACGCCGCTGCCCGACACCGAGCCGGTGGAGATCCAGCCGTCCTGAGCGGTGGTGCGCGCGCCCACCATCTCGCACCGATGTGCCCATTCGTCGCGTCGTTGTGCCCGCCTGTCGCGGATGTGCCCGGACGTCCGGGCACATCCGCGACAGCTGGGCACATCACATGCGGAACCATCCACGCAGCGGGAGTCTGCACGCTGCATACGGGGTCGTCACCGCCCATACGCCGGCTCAGATCAGCGGGCGACGGACGATGCGGATGCCCGCTCGCAGCAGCAGCGGCCGCAGCAGCCGCACGGGCGTGCGCGCCTCGCGCCACCCCCAACGTGTGAAGCCGTTGCCCTCACCCCTCAGGAAGTCCTCTCGGAGCTTCTCCACGACGACGATCTGCGAGGCATCCGCCCCGCCGCGCATGTCCTCGCGCAGATACTTCATGATGCCGTCGAACTCGCCGATCGTGGGCGGTCGGAATCGGGTCGGAGGCCACCAGAAGTCCGAGTCGTAATAGCCGCCCGGGTGAGGATGACGCACCTGCCGCTCGGGCGGCTCGAAGCCCATGAGGTGGATGCCGACCCGGCTCAGGGACTCGCCGCCGCTGCCGGACCTGCCGTCGGCGAACTCCAGCACCTGCTGCGCGCGGGCGAGCCCGCGGCCGGATGCCCGCTCGAGGATCTCGGCGATCTCCTCCTTCGTGACGCGCCGGGCGGCGTCCACGCGATCGGAGAGAGCATGGTCCAAGGCGATGACCGCCGCAGCGAAGTCGCCGGCCCGCGCCAGGTCCGCGAGCGTTCTCGCCGGCGAGGTCACGAAGCGATCACCCCAGGGAACGACGTCCTCGGCGTCGAACGGGTTGCGGTGGACGACCACCCCGCGCTTGCTGCGCCGGGCCGAGCCCGGTTGCTCGAGCAGCTCGACGTCGGGCGGCCAGTCGTCGGTGACCGCGTAGTCCCAGATCGCCAGAGCCGAACGCCCCGCGAAGACGGCGGCCGACTTGCGGGTCGTGGCGACGGCGGCGACGCGGTCGACGTAGCGCTTGCGACGCTCCTCATGCCGTTCGAAGCGGTCCATGGCCTCGAGCGGCACGGGCACCGGGCGCACCACCCCGGGCCGTACCCGTTCGAGCTCGCCCGCGTTCACGCGCCGGGCCGCGTCGTGATGTGTGAGAGAAGCGGACGGCTCGCGGACGATGCGCAAGAGGCGGGGAAGACCGGGCTGAGGTTCGGACATGCCCTCCGTTCTAGGCGGTCGCGACGGGACATCCCGCTCGAATGGCACAAGTCGTCGCACGAGCCGGCTGTGCAGGGCAAGAACGACGCGGCCCGCGGATGTGCCCGAATGTCGCACGCAGGTGCCCAGCTGTCGCGGATGTGCCCGGACGTCCGGGCACATCCGCGACAGCTGGGCACATCAGCAAGGCGGAAGCAGGCCCGGAAGCGGCGCGGCGCGCACGCCACCGAATAAGCGGAGCCGCTACTGCGGCACCGCCGCGATCACCCGGTGGAGCGTGTCGCGCAGCGCCGCGAGCTCGGCGACGTCCATGCCCAGCAGCCCCATGACCGCCGGCGGGATCGCCAGCGCCTTCTCGCGCAACCCGGCCCCCGCCGGCGTCAGCTCGACGCGCAGGGCGCGCTCGTCGTCGGGGTCGCGCAGGCGGCGCACATAGCCGGATGCCTCGAGCCGCTTCAGCAGCGGCGAGAGCGTCGCGGGCTCGAGCCGCAGCGCCTCCCCCAGCGCCCGCACCGAGTGCGGGCCGCGTTCCCACAGCGCGAGCATCACGAGGTACTGCGGGTGGGTCAGCCCGAGCGGCTCGAGCAGCGGCCGGTACATGCCGATCACCGAGCGCGACGCCACGGCGAGGGCGAAGCAGACCTGGTTCTCGAGCTTGAGCAGGTCGTCCGCGGGCAGCGGGGGTGCGACATCCGTCATATGATGAGTCTACAAATAGTTAGTGCGCTAATGATTCGGAGACACAGCGTGGCGAAGGGCTTCTGGAGCTTCTATCAGAAGGCGAACGCGGTCGTGCGCACCTTCACGGGGCCCGCCCAGATCGGCGCAGGCCACCCCGAAGAGCCCGACGTGCGGCGCGATGACGCGGGATGCCCCATCTGCGGCCAGCCGATGAACCGGCACACCGTGCTGCGCGCCGAGGACCAGCGCGAGCCCACGCGGCTCGTGTGCCCGTAGCGACGCCGGGGTCTCCATTCGGCCGCGAGCGGCCTCAGTCGACCAGCGGAACGCGACGCGAGCGGCCTCAGTCGACCGGCGGAACGCGACGCGAGCGGCCTCAGTCGACCGGCGGAACGCGACGCGAGCGGCCTCAGTCGACCGGCGGAAAGCGCCGCGCACTCACCACTTCGCGTGGATCGCCGCCCGGAAGTAGCGGTCGTAGATCTCGCGCACGCGCGCGTTGAACTCGGCGCCGAGCTCGGGCACCGACGCGGCGGCGGCGTTGCCGAGCGCCTGATCGGGGTTGCGGGCGCCCGGGATCACGGTCGACACCCCCGCCTGCTGCGCGACCCATGCGAGCGCGGCCTTGGCGGGCGTGAGCAGGGCGTGGTTCTCGATCTTCCACTCCTCGCGCAGGCCGGCGACGAGGGCGGAGAACTCCTGCGCGGCCGCGACGCCGGCCTCGAAGTCGACGCCCGAGAACGTCTCGCCCTGGTCGAAGGCCTCGCCGTGGCGGTTGTAGGTGCGGTGATCGGACTCGGGGAAGGTGGTCGACGCCGTGTAGCGCCCCGCGAGCAGCCCCGAGGCGAGCGGCACGCGCGCGATGACGCCGACGCCCGCGGCCTTCGCGGCGGGCAGCACCTCGTCGAGCGGCTTGAGGCGGAACGCGTTGAGGATGATCTGCACGGATGCCACCCCCGGCCGCGCGATCGCGGTGAGCGCCTCGGCCGCCGTCTCGACGCTCACGCCGTAGTTCGCGATGACGCCCTCGGCGACCAGCTGGTCGAGCGCGTCGAAGACCTCGTCGTTCGAATAGACGGGCGTGGGCGGGCAGTGCAGCTGCACCAGGTCGATGGTGTCGACGCGCAGGTTGGCGCGCGAGCGGTCGAGCCACTGCCGGAAGTTCGCGAGGTTGTAGTTCTCGGGGGTCTGCGGGGCGCGGCGGCCCATCTTCGTGGCGACCGTGATGCCGGCATCCCGATGCTGCGCCAGGAATCGGCCCACGAGCGACTCGCTGCGCCCGTCGCCGTAGACGTCGGCGGTGTCGAAGAAGTTCACGCCCGCCTCGGCGGACGCCTCGAGCACGGCGAGCGCGTCGGCCTCGCTCACATTGCCCCAGTCGGTGCCGAGCTGCCACGTTCCGAGACCGATGACCGAGACGGAGCGACCCGTCCTTCCGAGCGTCCTGTGCTGCATGCGCCCCACTCTACGGGGAGCGTTCGACGCGCGATCAACGCCCTGGCGCGATGTCGGCGACTGTGCAATGAGATCGTGCGGCCGCACCGTATGCCGCGCGCCGCACGCGAACTAGGTTGAGATCGTGACCGAGTCGATCCCCGGGGTGTCCCTGCTCACCGACGAGCTGCTCGAGCGCATCCGCTCGCGCGCGGCGGCATACGACGCCGCCAATTCCTTCTTCACCGAGGACCTCGCCGACCTCGCCGCGGTCGGCTATCTGAAGGCCTTCGTGCCAGGCGGCTATGGCGGGCTGGGGATGACGCTGGCCGAGGTCGCGCGCGAGCAGCAGCGCCTCGCGGGCGCCGCCCCCGCGACCGCGCTGGCCGTGAACATGCACCTCGTGTGGACCGGTGTCGCGAAGGTGCTGCGCGACCGCGGCGACGACTCGCTCGACTTCGTGCTGCGCGAGGCGGGGGCCGGCGAGGTCTTCGGCTTCGGCATCAGCGAGGCGGGCAACGACCTCGTGCTGTTCGGGTCGACGACGGAGGCCGCGCCGCAGGCCGGCGGCGGCTACCGGTTCACGGGCACCAAGGTCTTCACCTCGCTCTCCCCCGCGTGGACCCGGCTCGGCGTCATGGGCCTCGACACCGTGTCGGCCGATGCGCCGAAGATCGTCTACGGCTTCGTCGCGCGCGACGCCGTGGCCGACGGCTCGGTCGTCATCACAGACGACTGGGACACCGTCGGCATGCGCGCCTCGCAGTCGAACACGACCGTGCTGAACGGCGCGCTCTCGCCCGCCGACCGCATCGTGCGCCGCCTCGACCCCGGCCCCAACCCCGACGGCCTGATCTTCGCGATCTTCGCCAACTTCGAGCTGCTGCTGGCCTCCGTCTACACGGGCATCGGCGCGCGGGCGCTCGAGCTCGCGGTGGCGACCGTGCGGAAGCGGCGGTCGCTGCGCACCGGCAAGACCTATGCCCAGGACCCCGACATCCGCTTCCGCATCGCGTCCGCCGCCATCGAGCAGGATGCGCTCGCCCCGCAGATCCACGCCGTCGCGAGCGATGTCGACAACCTCGTCAACCACGGCGCGCAGTGGTTCCCGAAGCTGGTCGGGGTGAAGATCCGCGCGACCGAGACCGCGCGCGACGTCGTCGACAAGGCGATCCGGGTGTCGGGCGGCTCGTCGTACTTCTCCGGCTCCGAGCTCGGGCGGCTGTACCGCGACGTGCTCGCGGGCATCTTCCACCCCTCCGACGACGAGTCGGCGCACAGCACCGTCGCGAACGCATGGCTGGGCCCGATCGAATAGCCCATCACGGGTTCGAGCGCCGGGCCGCAGGGGCGGCGCGGCCCGTCCGCACGGGCTCGGCCGCCGCGCGGTCGGCAGCGCAGCGAGGCGGGGCGCAGCGGAGCCGGCGATGGCCAGATGCCGTGTGGGTCGGCATCCTCGTGGCGGCCGGGGCCTTCCAAGCCGGCCGCGGCGCACCGATCGAGGCGATCCCGTTCGCCGCGGGTGCGCTCGCGCTCGTCGGCGACGGCCTCGGGCGGATGCGGCGCGCCGACGTCCCCGTGGCGAGGCCGTCCCTGCCGGGCTGGGTCGTCGCGGCCGGCGTCGTCGTCAGCGCGGCGCTCATCGGCCTGACACCGGAGTTCGGGTGGGTAGCGGGAGCCCTCGTGACGGCCGCCGGGCTCGCGGCCGTGGCACCGACCTGGGGGCGGCGCGTGCCCGGGTTCGCGGTCGACCAGGCCGGGCGGCGCGGCATCCGCACAGCGGCCATCGTCTGGGCGGCCCTGGCGATCGCCCTCTGCCTGTGGGAGCTGCTCTCGTTCTTCCTCGGCCTGCCCTCGGCACGCGCCGACTGGGAGCACCCGGCGCTGTCCGACCTCGTCAAGCCCGCGATCGATGCGCCGCTCGCCCGCGCCGCGTTGTTCGCGCTCTGGGTGCTCGCGGGGTGGGCCTTCGTGCGCCGCGGCTGGGGCGATCGGCCTCGCGCAGGGGCACGGGCTGCGGCAGAGGTCGACGGCGGTGAGGCGGCGTGATGCGCGAGCTCACGATCGCGGGCTATCTGCTCTGCGGGCTCGCCGCGGTCGGGCTCGTCGTCGTCGGCCGGCTGTGGCCACGGCGCATCGCACCGCTGGGGCGCGCGCTCGACCGCGTCTTCGCCTCACGGGCGGCACGGGTCGTGATCGTGGTGTTCTGGTTCTGGCTCGGCTGGCACTTCTTCGTCGCGGGGGCGTAGTCGGGCGGATGCGTCCGGATGTCGGGCCGATGTGCCCGTCCGTCGCGGATGTGCCCGGACGTCCGGGCACATCCGCGACAGGTGGGCACATCAGCGCCCTGGACGCTCGCGCTCGCGACACCTGCGCTCGCGACACTCCCGCTCAGGGCACGCGCGCCCGAGCGCCTCGCTCAGGAGTGCCCGCGCAGCCGGTCGAGCGCCCGGCGCTCGCGCTTCGTCGGGCGCCCCGCGCCGCGCTCGCGCACGACCGGGGCGGCGCGCTCCTCCTTCGGCGGCAGCGCGGGCGTGCGGTCCTCGACGGCGGCCGCCGCGACCGCGGCGCCGACGCGCTTCGTCAGCAGACCGCGCACGATCACGATGTGCTCGCGGTCGGTGAACGCGCGCACCTCGTCGCCCGGCTTCACGGGCTGGGCGGGCTTGGCGCGGTCCCCGTTGACGCGGATGTGCCCGGCCTTCGCGGCCTCGGTCGCGGCCGATCGGGTCTTGAACAGCCGCACCGACCACGCCCACACGTCGACGCGCACGCTCGTCGGGGCCGGCTGCGGGGCGGCCATCAGCGGAAGGCCGCGAGGTCCGCGCGGCTCGGGTAGGACGGCTGCGCGCCGCGCCGGGTGACGCTGACGGCGGCGACGAGGGATGCCTCGCGCGCGGCGTCCGCGAGGGGCGAGCCCGCGGCGAGCCCCAGCGCGAGGGCCCCGGTGAAGGCATCCCCGGCACCGGTCGTGTCCACGGCGTCGGCGACGCGGGCCGCGACCTCCACGACCGAGTCGTCCTCGATGACGGTCGAGCCGCGCGACCCGTGGGTGACGACGCAGCGTCGGATGCCGTGCGCGGCGAGCGCCGTGCGCAGCTCCCCGACGTCGACCCGCGCGCCGACCGCCGGCTCGTGCCCGAGCAGCTGCAGCGCCTCGACGTCGTTGACGATCAGCACGTCGACGCCGCCCAGGAACGCGGCAGACAGTTCGCGGTAGGGCGAGAGGTTGAGCAGCACGGTCGCACCGACGGCGCGACCGAGCACGGCGGCGCGCTCGACCACGGGAGGCGGCACCTCGAGCGAGAGGCAGACGAGCGCGGCATCCGCATATGCCGCATCGGGAATGTCGCCGGGGGTGAGCGCGCCGTTCGCGCCGGGGATCAGGATGATGGCGTTCTCGCCCGCGTCGTCGACGGGGATGATCGCCTGCCCCGTGCCGACGCCGGGCAGCGTGGCGACGAAGTCGACGTCGGCACCGGATGCCGCTGCGCTGTCGCGCAGCATCCGCCCGTTCGCGTCGTCGCCGACCGCGCCCACGAGCCGTACGGCGCCGCCGAGCCGTGCCGCGGCGACCGCCTGGTTGGACGCCTTGCCGCCGGGCAGCACCTCGGCGTCGCGCCCCGCGACGGTCTCACCGGGCGCCGGCAGCCGCGCGACGCGGATGGCGAGGTCGGCGTTGAGCGCGCCGACCATGACGAGGGGGCGGGTCATTCCACCCGACCGCCGTCGAAGGGCAGCTCGAGCTCGGTGATCCACTCCTCCTCGGGGGCGGGCCAGGCCTTGAGGTGCACCTCGCGCGCGTAGCCGGCCGAGTGGCCGCCGTGCTCGTGCACCCAGTCGATGAGCTCGTTCCACGACTCGCGGATCGTCGACATCGGGCCGTGGTGGATGCCGATGGCCACGCGCTTCGCGCCGTCCAGCACGACGGGCGAGATCTCGCCGCCCACCGCGTGGTCGGGGGCGACGAAGCCGACCCAGACGCGCTGGGTGTGCTCGCCGAACTCCCCCGTCATCTGCTCGTACCAGGCGATGCCCTGCTCGGGCGGTGCGATGCCCTCGGCCCGCAGCCGGGCGGCGAGCTGGTCGAAGAGACGGTAGACCACCGGTGCGATCTCGTCGCGGGCGATCGGGGCGGGCCCCGATGACAGGGCATAGGCGTGCAGGGGCTCGACCGAGCCGACGTGGATCTCCATGGCGAACCCTTCTGCGTGCCGCAATATCATCCGAGGTATGCCGGTCGACACTGAGCGCACACCTGAACACAAGCGTGCCGAGGAAGCGGACTCCGGACAAGTTCCGTGGCGCGATTGGGGCCCGTATGTCGCCGAGCGCGCGTGGGGCACCGTGCGCGAGGACTACAGCGCCGACGGCGACGCGTGGCGGTTCTTCCCCTATGAGCACGCGCGCAGCCGGGCCTACCGCTGGAACGAGGACGGCATGGCCGGCTTCTGCGACGCGCAGCAGACCTGGGCGCTCTCGCTCGCGCTGTGGAACGGCCGCGACGAGCACCTCAAGGAGCGCATGTTCGGCCTCGCGGGCCCCGAGGGCAACCACGGCGAGGACGCGAAGGACTACTGGTGGTACCTCGACGGCACGCCCACGCACTCGTGGCAGAGCTGGCGCTACCACTACCCGCAGGCGGCCTTCCCGTACGAGCGGCTGCGGTCCGAGAACGCCGCGCGCGGTGTGCTCGACCCCGAGTTCGAGCTCGTCGACACGGGCGTGTTCGACGACGGACGGTACTGGGTCGTCACGGCCGACTACGCCAAGGCGGGGCCGCACGACCTGCTGCTGCGCGTGACGGTCGAGAACGCCGGCCCCGATGAGGCGACGATCGACGTGCTGCCGACGCTCTGGTTCCGCAACACGTGGAGCTGGTCGGCGCCCGCGGGCGAACGGCCCGAGATCGCGCAGGGCGACGACGCGCTCGTCGCGGGCGTGCTGACGCTCGGCTATGAGGCCGGGGATGTCGCGGACACGCTGTTCTGCGACAACGAGACCAACGCCGAGCGCCTGTTCGGCCCCGGGGCCGCGAACCTCTCGCCGTTCCCGAAGGACGGCATCAACGACCACATCGTCGGCGGCGCGGCGACCGTCAACCCCGCGAAGACCGGCACGAAGGCATCCGTGCGCTACACGCTGACGGTGCCCGCGGGCGGCACGAAGGTGCTGCGGCTGCGGCTCACCGACGGCGCGGCGACCGCGCCCCGCGGGTCGAACGGCGACGCGTCGGCGGCGGCGCAACCCCGCAGGTCGAGTAGCGGCGACGCGCCGGCGGCGCCGCGTATCGAGGCCGGACCCGCCCCCGCCTTCGCCGACTTCGACGAGGTCATGGCCGCGCGCCGGGCAGAGGCCGACGCCTTCTACGACGCGGTGGCCCCGGCATCCCTCGACGCCGATCGCCGCCGCGTGCTGCGCCAGGCCTTCGCGGGCCTCACGTGGGCGAAGCAGTTCTTCCACTACGACGTGCGGCGCTGGCTCGAGGGCGACCCGGCCTACCCGGCGCCGCCGGCCGGGCGCGGGGACATCCGCAACGGCGGGTGGCAGCACCTCGCCGCGAAGGACGTCATCCTGATGCCCGACCCGTGGGAGTACCCGTGGTTCGCCGCGTGGGACCTCGCCTTCCACTGCATCGCCTACGCGCACATCGACCCGGGCTTCGCGAAGGGCCAGCTCGTGCTGCTGCTGCGCGAGTGGTACACCCACGCGAGCGGCCAGCTGCCCGCCTACGAGTGGGACTTCGGCGACGTCAACCCGCCCACTCAGGCCCGCGCAGCGCTCGAGGTGTTCCGCCTCGACGGCGGCACCGACTTCACCTTCCTCGCCCGCGTCTTCCACAAGCTGCTGATGAACTTCACGTGGTGGACGAACACGAAGGACGCCGAGCAGGACGACCTCTTCGAGGGCGGCTTCATGGGCCTCGACAACATCGCCCCGGTGAACCGCTCGACCCTGCCGGCCGGCGAGGGCCGCATCGAGCAGGCCGACTCGACCGCGTGGATGGCGGTGTACGCCCTCGACCTGCTCGAGATGGCGCTGACGCTCGCGCACCACGACCCGTCCTACGAGGACGTCGCGGTGAAGTTCTTCGAGCACTTCACCCGCATCGCGCAGGCCGCGAACGACGAGGGTCTGTGGGACGACGAGGACGCCTTCTACTACGACGTGCTGACCCTGCCCGACGGCACGAAGGTGCCGTTGCGGGTGCGCTCGCTCGTCGGGCTCGTGCCGGTGACGGCATCCCTCGCGCTCGACGGGGTGACCTC
>Ga0131853_10019104_pt1 | contig 12470 bp, 6 predicted proteins | sample TergutLab28metaG_FD_92764 | JGI IMG/M metagenome (GOLD analysis project Ga0131853, IMG submission 92764) | Labiotermes labralis P1 segment gut microbial communities from Petit-Saut dam, French Guiana - Lab288 P1 (version 2) (version 2) | ecosystem: Host-associated > Arthropoda: Insects >...
AAATTGAATAAAGGATAAAATTTTTTTTTTTATTTTTTTATTTATTAAATGACAAAAAAGAATATGTACACATTGGTATATCTTTTCAAAATGTTTAAACCCCCCCCCCCCCCAAATTTCCTTAGTAACCCCTTCATGGTGCTAATTAACCACCAACTTAGAGCACAAACAATTATGGTAAAATACTCCTAACAAACACAGAAAGTACTGCACTCCTTTATGGCTGATGTACAGCGTGAGGAACAAGGATGATACATGACACCGGCAAGTGCAGATATATCAGTAATTTGGTTGGGCCTACTTCCTAGGACTATTGTGAACTCAAAGATCTATCAAGAAACTAGAGCACATGAGCCACAAAAATAAAAATTTCATCAAAAAATTACTCAAATTTAAGATCTTGAGAGTACAGTCAATATAGCACTCACTGAGCACAGTGCAAACACAGTCATCACAATAACCACATGCTGTTTGTAACCAATACTGTGTCACCTCTTTATCAGCAAAAACCAAAGGAGGACACTTATTTTAAGGAAATATCTTAACTGTTAAAGATCCATGAAATGAAATCTTTCAATCCCTCAACCACAAGACCAAGCAGAGGCAGACTATCAAATATTCTGAAGTATCAGATAGTACCTGTACTGACATAAGATCTTACAGATAATTTTTTGCTACTGCCTCTACATTTGGGCTGCACAACTAATTACAGGAGTATTCCACTTGGATATCTCCTTAAGCTGCTGGTTCAGAGGTATCTGGGTCCCCTTCCATTTTCTCTGGAGTCTCTTCAGGTTCCTCCAGCAATGACTGTGCAGGACCTGGCCACAGTGGATTAGGAGCCTTCATGGCTGACGAAGTTGATGTAGCAGAAGGCAAAAGGTTAGGACACACCACAACAGTCAATGAATATGCACTCCTGCATGCGGCTTGAGACTATTCTCCTCCAGATTAAAGAACTTCTACTGTATTAAATGGATAACCATGGAAAACATTACTGTGATCAGGGGAACATGTAATTATTTTGGAGGCATAATTCCACCAAAAGTACTAGAAGAATTTCATACTGAAGGGTTACAAAAAGATGTAATTGGAGTGATGAAATATTTAGACAGAGTACCATTTTTCATATTACTATTACAATTCTGATATGGTTTGTAAAAATTAAGTGATTTTGACTGTGGTTAGTACAAGTGGTGTTCTTTTATAACATTACAAATTTTTATAATTTATATATTTTCATGTTTGTGATCAGGCATAAAGCCTAACAAAATCATAACTGGTAAGCAAAATTCATAATTATAATATGGTTACAGCTATTTTGTTTCAGATCAACCTTCCCACTGTGTATCCATAATTCAAGGACTGAACACCTTGTTTCCTGGTTCACTTCAGTCATTCCATCAGCAAGATAAGAATGTGCCTACATATGTTCACTGCGATTAAAATGCCCTGTATCTTAAATTAAATGGGTTCAGCTTGGATATGTCAGAAGCAAGAGAAAACACGGCATAGTGACCACTCTCCCTGCTAATATTCTGTCCAATTAAATTGTACTGTTACTCTGCACATAATCATGTTCCTCACCATATTAAAACTGTTCTGATATCTCTGCAGCAGCTAATATCCTGTTATTCAGAAAGCCTTAAATAACTCTATTCCTGTCAAATAACATTAGGGAGTTCCATTACCATTATTGAATTTGAGAAGTAAATTAAATTCATCAGTCACTGAAAGAAATAAAGCTAAATGCACAACTTGAGGGTTGTTTGACCGTGTATCTTCCTCATGAAGTAACTTGAAATACCAACTTGATGCAACTAGGTAATTTATTAATGTATTCTTAGCTCAACATGTTTCAGGTACATAGCCCATCATCTGGAGCAATGGATGTTGAGTTGCAGCATATGGTTTTCTGCACTGAGTCTTTGGATGGGTGGTGGTGGTGGTCTTGAGAGCCGCTGTGTAGTCATGTTTTCGATGTGGATGGTGCCATGCACGGCACCATCCGCACTGAAAACACGACCTACACAGTGGCTCTCAAGACCACCACCCATCCAAAAACTTGGTGCAGAAAACCATATGCAGAAACTCAACATCCAATGCTCCTGATGATGGATGTATGCACCCAAAACATGTCAAGCTAAGAATACATTAATAAATTACCTTGTTGCATCAAGCTGGCATTTCAAGTTATTTCTAAATGCACAAATGTAACATACATGACAAGCTAATGTGTCATTTCCATCAACATTTAAAGTCTACTGAGCATAATCTGAAGTTTATGATAATTCTCGGGTTGTAAATTGTAACAAAACTAAATTAAAACACAATATGAATACAATTAAAATAAAATAATGTGTATTTACAGTTACTAAATTGTCATTTATATTCTCACATTTACAATTTAAGTCAATTTTTAGTGTACTAAATTTTGGTATCAACTTGGTATGTGTTCCATTCTGTCACAAAGCTATTCAGTTTGGAACTCAAAAGACGCAGATTAAATAATTATAAAAGTATGATCTTTCTTGCAGTACTTCAAACATTTCTTAATAGACGCACACGCACGTGTGCATGCGCGCGCGCGCGCGCGCACACACACACACACACACACACACACACAGTGGTATATGAGGAACAAATTTCAATTTCAAATACATCAGACAAATTAAAATCTACTAATTTTCATGGCCAATTTCTTGCCATTCATTTTCAAACTTCTGTGTCCTAATAATCAATATTCTTGTTGGTTTTACAAGTATCAGTTCAGACATGATATGGGTTTGGTTATATTCAATCCACTAGCATACAAGACCTCAGAGATGTAACAAATGCAAAGATTTAAACTCAATACCAAAATGTCCACTTCAATTGCATGAAAGACCGAAAAGGACTTGAATCTTATTCTCTGAAATCCGTAATTAAATGGCAAATGTTTCCAAATAAATACTCCTGTCCTTCCCAAGAACAGCCACAATCAGAACATCCACCACCTAGGCAAGTTATGAATGTTTCTGACAGCTGTGTGTTAAAAATTACCTAGACAATTACTTTGGTCATCATTCATCATGGATTTTTGGGACTACAAAACTGGTTCATTTCAGGCACCAGGTATGTATATGATGAAAGTCACTGTTTAAGTTGGGATGAAGCTATGGTTTTAGAAACTGAATGAAATATGTGTAAGAGTCAAAAACACAAGAAACTATCCCACATTTGGTTTCTGCTGATCCATGACGAAGTCCGAACGTTACAGGGAAATCTGGTTTAACCTACTTCATGATTGTCTAGTCCCAGTTTCTGAAATGTTTTGTTTAGAAAAAATCCATGATGACATACTACTTCCAAAATAAGAATCATATTTATTCCAGACAATGGAATGCAGAATGTATCCAAGCCATACTGTTACATAAGCAACAGAGATAACTTCCCAAAATAATTACATACTTACAGATGTAATTGTTACACACTCAAATATCAACAGCATTCAACATTTATACAAGGCAATTACCGTGATTAATAATATTATTTTATAGAATGTACTGCTCTCTCAGCATTACAGTTATTCTTAAGTATTTATTCATAATGAAATATAATTAATGTTTGACACACAATCTTCAACACTTACCAACAGTTACTTCCCTAGCACCTGCAAAATCAGCTGCTATATAGCTACACAAATTCTGTCTAGTTAAATCATATACTTTGGTTTCAGTAATCTCCTACAAAGAAATGTACACAATGCAATTCTATTTCTTTCACAATGTTTTGATTTTTGTTCACAGTTATACAAAAATTACAAAAACTGTGCAATAAAAATGCATGAAACTTGAAAATCTTTATCACTGGGAGAATAGTCCACAATGACAACAGGTGCTGTACGTCACTTTCTCTTTAATAAGCTACAGCCCCAAGAACTGCATTCATAACATGAAGGTTAGACTGCTGTGCCATCCCTCACACTCATTTATACAGAAAAATCCAAATTCCCCCACAAGGAGTCAAATCATGGCTGTCCAGTTCTTAGTGTGTCCCTTTACAGCTATTCCAAAACACCACAGTGTTCAGTGAATGTCTGACAACACACCATGAAGTGATAAAGACACTTTTAATACCCATGGAAAAATGATAACAGGACATGGCTCATTAGACAGCTTTTTCTTTTTTAAGTAACATTCTTCTCAAGCATTTCTATTAATGCAGTCGAAACTGAAGTTGAAAATTTCATTCACATCATCATACATTATAGCCACACACTGTCCAAAAATAATATGTACTGTCAGCCCAACCTTAGAGCTGATCAGCAAAATATTTCATCCCCAAAATTAAATCACCCCACTCACTTCAACTTGGCACCCTTACGGGTTCCCAGTTTACTTTTTTGTCACCAGTGATCAGTGTTTCTGCATCCTTATTAAACAATCCTTCATATACAATAAGTTACAATCTGTAGAAGAGTAAACCTCTGATTACCAACAAGTACTTTCGGAGAATAACTACCATTGGAACCAACAAGGCACATTTCCTAGGTGTACTCACATCTCTCTTTAAACTGAAAAGTAAAATACAACTTGTAAAATCACCAGTGGCTTCATGATTTTCACACTGTGAAACGTGTGCATAATCATTGTTCGCTCAATTGTTCATCTGTGAAAATTATTACAAATTAGGTGACAAACAGCAGCAAATACCTGAAAGAGTCCTGCAGGAATCAAATCCCCAGGAGGTAAATCTGAATAGCAGATGACTTCTGACCGTCCCTATTATTTCAAACGCAGACCACAGAACTTCCAATTACATTACTGTAGCATTGCCAGTGTGCCTTAAAAATGGATTATTATGCATCTATTTTGTCATGCCATGTTATGTTTCAGGGCTTCCCTACATCAGTATTAAATACATGATGTCTTCAGGGATGGCAACTGTAGTAGGCCAATGTACTATCCTGATATTTGTCCAAGGTGACAGATACAAACAAACCACGGAAACTTCAATACAGCTACTGGTTTCCACAAGAATTTACATCAGTTTTTAAACAAATGTGCATCAAGCTCAGTAAATCCACTTTGTTTCTGCTGAGACTAGAGTTCCACCTACAAACAGAATATTGAATTATAAAGCCTCAATCTGAAGTATAAACAGGCTCCTTCAAAATCAATAGAGATACCAAATCCACATAGAAGCTGGCAGGGCCAGTCAATTCCAGCACAAAAAAACATACCTATTAGCCACTGATTTTCTTAATATACACAACATATAAAATCAGCAGGAAAATGATTTTATAATGTGCAGCCACAGAGATTCACCAACTGTGGCAAATTTTTCTTTCTTGTTACATTATACTAGGGCTACCACATGTCCTCTTTTCCCCCAGACCTTTCCTGTCCTTCAAACCAAAAATTTCTGTTTGGATGGGTTTTTCAGTTTGTAAAAATGCCTGGGGTTATGACTATTTGTTATTGCAGAAAGCCTTTGGGTATTTTAATGGTGCTACAACACAAAAAATTCTACTACTTTTTTAAAGAAATACATAATTATAAGACTGAATTATCACTCTCTGAGTCCAACAACGGAATCATGAATTCAGCAGTCAGACTTCAAAATGTCTTGTGAAACTGCAGCAGTATTAATGATTCTCCTCATTTCCTCCCTGTCAGTGACCGAATCAGTGAGTAAAAAGTAACAGCATGAGTGTATAACAAGGATGAATGGTACATAAGAATGAGGGCAACTACAAAACCGGCCAAAGATTATGTGTACAACATAAGCAAATTTCAATAATTTTTGTGTTCATTTTGTGTATTTTCTTCAAAATAACACTGCTACTTTCACAAAAAAAATTTGCCTATTAACATGTCCTCACTTTTATAACCCGTTTTCCACCAATGTTCTTTTATGGTCAATAAGCAATCTGTTGGGCAGGACATACGGTAGCCCTACATTATACCATAAAGGAACACACAAAGCACATACTTATAAATACAAATGCTTGAAATCACATTACCACAAAAGGCATATAACCTTCACACGTCAGATTAAGTGGTCTTCTGGTACACTGCTGTCACTTCTCTGCTTCCTCACCTACTGACAGGTCATAATGTCTCATTTCCAGTCTTGCTCCCTTGTGACTACTAAAACAGCTCAAATAACTATTCACTTCTTGCACATAAAAACAGGGCAACAGTTTCACTATACAGATCAACATCCAATCCAGTGAAATCATACTCCAAGTTTCTTAAAATCTGTGTTTGATTTACTGGTATTCCTTCATCATGAAGTCAAAATTTAATTTACGTTCCACCTTACATAATGTGAATGATCTTTGATCCAAAGAGATGCAAATACATGGTGTTGCATAATACAGAAGTTTGAATCAAATATAAATTTCAAAGTTTTCATGTGTTGTCTGTGTATACCTACAAAATTTTTAAACATTTGTTTTTCACACTTAAAATAAATCACAATTACATAAAACTTGCTCAATGTTAATTTAAAAAATAAAAAAATGATCAAGTAATTGGCAATAATCAAATACTGCTCATCACAATTCTTAGCTAATAAAATCTGCAACCTACAGGAATTTCCAATTTCTGGGTATTCAGCATTCATTCCACTTCATCCAAGCAATGGTGACATATTACTGTTATCCCCCGTCTAGAGTTTCTTTCTCGGTTCTTACAAAACAAGATACTTGGATTACTTTCCTCAAAATACGCTGAAGAAATGTGTATGGAACTCTTAGTTCCATTAATAACAAGAGGCTGACCATGTTGCTTCATTCAACTGAACATTTTTCATTAGTCATATTCCATTATTTGGTCTATTATTACAAACTGGCAATGGTAAAGTTTCTTTAACCAAAAGAACTAAACAGGAAATAGTCCAAACACAAATTATGCAACGTGAAGTATCAAATCCAGTGTCAACCATGTCACAAATGATCCTTTATTAAGAAAGTGCTGTGACTGCAGTCTTCCATACCTGTACTGCAACAACTGCTCAGAAAGTATCGCAACATATTGCTGTACCCCACTGCATAACTTTCCTCCACAGCTCAAAATTTACACATAATAACTTGTGATATAAATTAAACTTCCATTTCTCATAAATCGGATCTGCTTTATTTAAAACTTTACAGCGTCTGAACTTCATCACAGTGCACACATTGCTTTCCCTTCATGCTATTTGATTTCCATGTATGAGTATTATGAATCAAAGAAATCCTTCTATCAAATTTTGACAGTGTTGCTTAGAAGACAATCTTAGTGATTTGTTACAAAGCATCCTTCCCTGATATTTTGAAAATTATGCTAGCTGCAATACAAAGGCAGTGCTGGCTGAATTTATTTCAGTTGTTCATAATTTGGGATGTTTTTACTTCCCTCTTCATCAGACAGAACCCACAAGCTTTCATACAACATGCCATCTTCGCTACAATTTTGTTTCCTGTCTGAAAACCAAGAAGTGAAACACAGGCCACTTGTAAGCTTTAACATGAATCCATCTATAAATAAAAATATAACAAACCAACAGATTAAATAAAATAATTATGGATTAAAAATTACTGTATCACATGAAACTGACCTAATGGTTTCTTACTTTTTTCAATTAGAATTTTTAATGGTTCAAATTTCTTGGAGATGACACATCATACATGTATCTCACACTCAGAAAACATAAACAACTTTTGACAATGAAACACTTTTATTCCTGGTGAATGCTTAACGTGACATATCTATTCTGAAATTAATTTAGAATTTGTTCCAGTTCGTTGGTAATTATTTCACAAAAAAATTGAAACATAAAACACAGCAGATGGGTGCGGAAAATTTCCTGAACAAAGTTACATAATCTGACAACAAAAATGAATATACAGAAGATATTGGCACATTTATTTAGCATCATGATGCATAAATACAAAAAATGGATATGGGTGAAAAATTATCTTTGCATCTTTCCCCCACTTAGTCATAAAACATGATTCTTTTACACAGGAAGGACAGCAACTTCTGCAAAATACCAAAATACTCACACATGGCACACTTTTAAGTAAATTTTCTGCATTTTAACAAAAGATCCACACAGTGTCCTCATTTAAATCAAACCAACCGAGTGGAACACATAATTACCCGATTACACAGAACATGCTACAAAGACCATGAAGTTGTCAAACAAGCATTTAAAGCTAAAATCAATACGAAATAGCCAGAAAATTAATTTCTTGCAACAACACCTCAAAAACATTTGAAGACCAGTAACTGTGAATGTATGTTGATATAGGACTGCTCCAAATTACCATGTAGCCAAAGGTTGACACAAAGTGCTATACAGCTTTGGGTACACACAGACTGGTATGTAGGCAGGGGTTAACACAAACTTTCCCAACTCACAGCTGGCAATTATGGTGATAAACAAACAATGTGAAGCAATCTGTTTACAACAGAAACAACACTGATACAAATACACATAATTTATGTAAGGGACTGCATGCAATTAACACTTCAGACCCATGAAACTGTTATCTGAAGATCACATTTGAAGAACTGCAATAGATCCAGAACATAGTTAGAACACTAAGCTGAATAAAAAGATCCACCTTCAATTAACATTAGCATGCAGTCCAGCAATAAGAAGCTGTAAAACCAAAGTGAATACAATGATTCCCAAGTCCAGGCTAATACTGATAAGTGAAACACAGATGCATTTGTGTTACAGAATATCAAGGTTCAACATTACTACAAAATAATTTTCACCAGTGTAAAATGTATAACACAATTCAATACCATGAAGTACCAAATTTTAGTACAATTTTGTATGTGAATCCTTGTCCCATATTCACATTTCTGTCATTGTCTAAATAAGTGCCAAGTGTGCCACTACACATTAAGCGAATTTTATAATACCTCTATGCAAATCAACACATTTAAAAACCTTGGGAATGCAATGTTTTGAGTGGAAATGTAGCCAGAAATAGAAATTTGTAATTCCATGCAAGGCAACTTACCTGAAACTAACCTTCCTTGCCTACCCATTTTTCCACAAGGCTCATATGTTTCTGTACCCTAACATCATTTACATAATCCCTTTGAATTTATCACCATAATTAGTGGTTGATCATGTTCCACATTTATGATGACAACAGTATTTGAAATTTGATTTAACAGAAGTGTATAGGGGAATCTAATGAAACATGAAACTTTTACTTAAGGCACCCAAAACAGAAGAGCGATGTCATCAAACATAATGTGGAGAAAAGGTGTTACTAATTACTACAAATTCCTCTCCTTCCTATTAGACTGCACTGTTATATTTAGTTTACATTACATTTTCAAATTGCTGAAGTGTCTTTGAAATGTAATAATATCCACACTGATAATTCACTGCTGGATGTCCACCCATACACACATTCAGGGCACACAATATTCCACCATGCACCTCCCAGGTACTGCACTCAACTGGGCGACGAATTTGTCTCACTTGCTGTCACTTCTTAAAAAATATTTTCTCACAATCGCCAGTGCTCTCTCAGTTGTACACTTCAGTCTGAGGGAACAGCAACAATTTCCTCACAATCTACAAACAAACAAAAATCAAATATTTATTTATCACTGTAACCTAAAGTAAGTGATTATATAGCCAAAGTGACTATTTTAATAGTGAAATAACCCATAAGTCGCACATTAGTCCCTGCTCTGTACTAATTCAGAATGAATTCTGATACAGCTTATCCTTAGGACAAATGCTAATGGGGTGGGGTGGAGTTAGTGACTTTTAAGGCCCCTCTGTTCTGATTCAGAATGAATTCTGATACAGCTTATCCGTAGGACAAATGCTAATGGGATTGGGGGGGGGGTTAGTGACTTAAGGCCAGTTTCTTCACAGGGCAATACAGCACAATCATTTGTATGCATCCATCCACGGTTCCAGTTAAGTTAAGCTGTAATCCCAGTGTCTGAGCAGTTCAAGGTTGTTTCACAATCACAAAATATAATTATTTTAATACCAAATAGTATATGGTTAACCAACACCAAGGTAAATAAGTAGCTGCTATATTTCTTTAAGCACACACCATACATCTTATTTCCAATAGTTAATGTACCCTTCACCATAGTAAGTTTGTAACCCCATGAGCAAACTAAAAATGTGTCTGCTGTTTTGCACACAAGACATCAATTTGACTTACCAGACTAACTTCCCAGTAACAGACATGCTTTAAAAGACAGAAGAATGAAGCATGCTGCATTATACAACAGATGTAGCACGATTCAATGTGAAGAAACAAATGCAGAAGACCATTATAATATAAATCATAACAACAAATGACATTACAACAAACATCTACATGTAAACAAGGCCTTACTGTTGGACATGCAAATACAGTAACCACTACTGAAACTACATTGTTATGCAAACTTTACAAGGGAATTGCTATTTTTTTTCTCCTAGGTGTAATAAGGAAAGAGGAAAATTTCTATGCCATAACCCATTGCACCTTCATGAATGTTGAAAACAATGATCAGCTAATATGTAATCACTGAACTTACCTCAAGAATCACTACAAGAAAAAAGCATAAAAACTAATGATCATCAACACTGCAGTTATCCTTGGCCTGGTACAGTCACTCGGTGGGTGTCCCTCTGAAAACAGAAAACAAACAGCTGCTAAAAATTCACAGCAACTGGTACTGTATAACCTACAACTTGAAATTACCCTTATCTACACGTATTTTACTTGTATAATACGATATGTAAATCCAGAATATCAAAACAATCTTCCATGGTCTAATTTCTTCCAACAAGCATTCAATTACATTCCCATGGGTACTCTTTCTTGGGGCTACAACAGAACCAGACTAATTAAGAACAACTATCTGCTGTTACATAGGGTTTCTGCATCCTACTATACTTCTTCATAATTACATAGCCAGAAAATCTCTACATTAGAAAAAGAAAGTGGCTGTGGTGGTGGGAAGTTTTGAAAAGGAGATTGGAGAATTTCTGAACCTATGCACAAATTCAGGCTTCTGCCGCCAAGTATCTGAGACCTGCGCTCTTTTGGGTTATTACGTAACAAGCAGTGGCGTACCGAGGGGGGGGTGTTTCAACCCCCCCCCCCGAAATTCCGAAGGACCTCCAAAATCGTGCCTAACTCAACCTGATTGTGAGAACTGTTAAAAATTGCTGAATTTAGTAAGCCAACACCCCAAGATGTTCGGAAAAAAGACTGTAAAATTCGAAAACTACCTAGGTTCACAATTGTTTTACATTAGCAATGACAAATAAATTGGTTGTCATCATAAATAGGCTTTAAGTACCAAAAATTAAGAAAATTTTACTATATGAAATGAAATTTCCTGTGCCAAATTACAGCTACCTCCAGACCCCCTGACTAGGGGGCTACTGCCCCCAGATCACCGTTCTCTCTGTCCTCTGTTCTCAACTGAATTTGTTGAACCCCCCCACAAGCAAAATTCCTGGGTATACCACTGGTAACAAGTAGTGGAAATTTCTTACTGACATTTTGGGACAACCTATTGGGTCCAATACTCAGGGTCCAGGAAGTCCTTTTGGATTCCTGAAAACTAAGGATGGGACCAATAGGTTGTCCCAAAATGTCAGTAAGAAATTTCCACTACTCATTGTGTAATAACCCAGACCAGAACAGTTCTCAATTTTTGAACCTGTATATTGCATTTACCAAGACAACAGGATTAAAACAGTCACATATTTTAAGCACATATACAGAGTCATGAAAAGCACCTATGAGCTTCATCATGTCTGTCTGTCCAACTTGACAAATTGACACCTAATGGCCAGATTGTTATGACATTTGATATTGGAGACTTTTATGAAAAACTGCCAAGAAAATCCCAATTTGAATAAAATTGGGCAAAAATACTGTGCCCTTTACACAAGGATTAAAGTATGTTCATACTGTTGATGGACATACAAAATATTTTGTAGTGACAACAATACAAAGGGGACCAATCGCTGCATTTCTGTGGCAACAATGAAGTTTTATACTGCTGACAGTGACATGCCATGGCAGTGCTCACAATATTTATTATATTACAGACAGTGACATATGTGGCTCAACAACACAAATAAAATTGTTGCATTTCCATTGCAAAAATGGTTATGTCAACATGCCAAAGTGTTACATATTGTATAAAATGCCTATCTTGCTATATCCTGTGCACAACAAATAATTACTGGTATGGTTGGAATTTCAGGCCCAATTGCAAGTGTACAAACAGAAACTTACTTACTTACTCCATGGTACAGAGTCCTTCTTGAGCAGCTAACTAGTTTGCAGCTAGTCAAGAAATTCCCCACATTTCACGGAACCCAAAGGTTCATTACCGCACTCACAAGCGTCTGCCACCTGTCTCTATCCTGGGCCAGCCCAATCCAGTCCATATACCCACATCCCACCTCCTGGAGATCCATCCTAATATTATCCACCC
>Ga0131853_10019105_pt1 | contig 12470 bp, 8 predicted proteins | sample TergutLab28metaG_FD_92764 | JGI IMG/M metagenome (GOLD analysis project Ga0131853, IMG submission 92764) | Labiotermes labralis P1 segment gut microbial communities from Petit-Saut dam, French Guiana - Lab288 P1 (version 2) (version 2) | ecosystem: Host-associated > Arthropoda: Insects >...
GGCCTGTATAGGGATTGCTTTTACAGTAGAGCAGCATGAGGTTTCAACCGTGCGTGTAAATGCATACATATAAGGTTGGACACAAAAAAATGAGAATGATGCTGTCATGCTTTTATTTACATAATTCAAAATAGTACTTGTGATCACCCTCAAAGCAGTCCCCTTCTGAGCTTACACACAGTTGCATATGATGCTATCACTGTTTAAAGCAATGGTACAGATAATTTTCTGCAAGACTGTTCAGCAGGTCCATCATTTTTGCTTGCATCTCTTCTATCAACAACAAATGGGTTCCTCTGAACACGGATTTGATCTTTGGAAAAAGGAAGAAGTTGTACATAGCAAGATCAGGCGAATAATGGCGGGTGAGCAAGTGGAGTGATGTTTTTACTCGCTAAAAACTGCTACACAGATAAAGTGTTATCGAATGGCACATTGTCCTGAAGCAAAATCCACCCATTTCTCCACAATCCTGGTTATTTCCTTCTCACTCATTCATGCAGTTTAGTCAGGATTTCAATATAATAGTGCTGATTGACAGTCTGGCCACTGGACACCCACTCTGCCAATCACAACGCCCAGGACATCAAAGAAAACAGTCAGCATGGCTTTGAACTTCGTACAACGTATGCAACCTTTTTGCCCTTGGAGAGTCTGGTGACTTCTAGTGCACCGATTGTTGTTTTGTTTCTGAGTCAGGTAAATATCCAAGTCTTATCACAAGTAATCACTGTTTTCTAGGATTCCAGTTTATTCTGTGTTGCCAAAGGTCAGAAAAGATTTCCTATTACTTTTTGTTCAGCCAATGGAATTTTTGGAACCATTTTCGCACAGACCTTTTTAATGTTCAATTCATGTGCTAAAATGCATCAAAACTTTCCCTGCCTAAATTAACCATCTCAGCTATTGCTCAAACACCCAACCTATGGTCTCTTGGAATCACATCTCACACTTTTCATTTATGTTAGAAGTAATTGATGTGCTTTGATGACCTGGGTGGTCATCATCCTTCACACTTCCCTGCCTTCTGAAAACCATTTGTGCCATTCAAAAACAAGTTGACGAGACACACAATCTTCAACATAAGCCTCAGTCAATAACTGAAAAGTTTCTGTCATGGATTTCTTAATTTTGATGATGAACCTTGAAGTTAGAATAGAACAGAACAGAATACGAGGGCAGGAAAGTTAGTGAACCATGCACTTTGCCCATAATTGATCCTTCGTGCAGCCCTGCCCCTTGAATAAAGTGCAGTATCTTGCTGATAGAAATGTCTTCAAAGTCACGTGGTTTCATGAAATATCAACCCAGATGCCTGAACCTTAATGTGGCCACAGCCTCACTGTCTCAAAGAAAATGAGAAGCTGTTTCAGATGCTTGCTTGCATCCTGCACACTTGGGACTGTTTCCCAGCCCCAGTTCAAATACGTCTACCTTCAAGTGACAGTGTTCCATTAGCAGCCCTGTCATTATCTTTCACTGGTTTCTGTTCAAACTGAGCAATTCTCCAGCTTTTCTAACAGTTTTTTAAGAAAGCCCTTAGCCTGCCTTTTTCCACATATGGAATGCCACACTGCTCCTGTTTTCTGTTCGTCCAGGCCCTGATTACTCCCCTGGCAACCTCTGCACATATTGCAAGTGCAGGCTCAGGTCCTATGAGCAGATGCAAGGAGCCTTCCCTGGCTAATTTATCATCTATTTCATTTCCACCAATTCCCATGTGATCCGGCACCCACACCAGTTGAACTCTGTTATGTTCTGCCAGTTTCATCAGGGACTGAAGACAATCCCAGACTTGTATGGAGTTTATCTGAAAATGATTAAATGCCTTAATGGCTGCTGGGCTATCCAAGAGACTGTGTGAGTTCCTATCTTTGTAGCACTTTTCTATATTCTCCATTATGTGTGGCTTGATAGCATACATTTTTGCCTGGGATACCATGGTGTGGAGCCCAAGAGTGAAGCTATGCCCCCTTTTCAAGCCCCATCTATACACTCCAGTAAGAGTGCCTTCATTGGCCTTGAACCTATCCGCATACCAGACTGGGTCCCCTTTCCTTTCTGGGCTACACCTGTTTTGCCATTCACGCTTGTCTTGAAGCTGGATTTTGAATACCTTGTGACATGCATATCTCAGTATTATTTCATCTTTCCCTCTAAGTAAGCTGAGTTGATGGGTTGGTGTTCCATGTCCTGCGACATTTTAGTGTCATTGTATTTAGTGGATTTGGGTTTCCACTGAAGGTTGCACATAAGTCTGTAGATTGCAGCTTGGACCTCGACTTTATCACATGTAGAACACCCTCCAATGCTGCTGTTGGGGTTGTTATCATCACCCCATACACAGCCAGACAGGTTATTCTCTGTAGTTTATTGAGCACCATCGTGCTGATATCTTCTTACCCTCAGCCATCATACCATGGAGCTATATGTCAAAATGGGTCCAATTACCATTGTGTAGAACAAATGCAGCACTGTAGGTTTCAGGCCCCACGTTTTACCAAATGTGCCCTTACAGGTTCAGAAGACCCTGCAGGCCTTATTCATTGTATTCTCCAGCTATGCCTTCATCAATCCCTTGACCAAGATGAGTCTGAGGTATCTGACTTCAGAAGAGAGCCGCAGTTTATGACCAGAGAGGGTTGGTTCCTTTGGGCCCCTTAAATCTCTCTTCCTTGTAAATGGAACTATCAACATCTTTTGTGGAATGACTGATAGCTGAGTTCTATCACACCACTGTTGTACCATACCCAGAGACTCCGGCAGAAGCTCTGAGATAGTGTTTGGAAATTTTCTGCTGATTCAGATATATGTGGGCTGATCATTTAATTTCAGGACTGATTTTTTTGTGAGTGAATGAGTAGACTTAACGGCTAGTTGGTCTTGTCTCCTTCAAAATCGTGTCCTTGTGCTTGTATACACTTATTCCAGCGCTCCTGCCACTGACGAAAGCATCTCTGGTAGTCACTTTTTGTAATAGCCCTTAGTTGTCTCATCGTGTTGGCTTGAATATCTTCAACATAATCGAATCGGCGACCTTTCATTGTTTTCTTCAGTTGTGGGAACAGGAATAAGTCATACAGAGCAAGGTCAGGGGAGCAGGGAGGTTGTGGGAGCGACAGAATGTTGTGTTTTGCCAGAAATTTATTTGTGGTGACAGTCCTGTGGGCAGGGGCATTGTCATGGTGCAGGATCCAGTTGCCAGAGTGCCACTTCTCAGGGCGATGTCTGTGCACAGCGTCGCGGAGGCGTTGCAGGACTGTTTTATAGAATTCCTTATTTACCGTCTGTCCTGTAGGGACGAACTCATGATGAATCAGCCCGTCAATGTTGAAGAACACAATCAACATGGTCTTGATATTGGACTTCACCTGCCGCGCTTTCTTCGGTCGAGGAGATGATGATGTGCTCCACTGGGAGGACATTTGCTTTGTTTCCGGTCCATATCCGTAAACCCAGCATTTGTCACCAGTGATTACCGAGGACATGAAGCTGGGATCGTTTTGGGCTCGATCACGGAGGTCAGTGCAAATTGACATGCGATCGTCCTTCTGTTCCGCCGTCAGGAGACGGGGCACAAATTTAGCTGTCACATGTCTTATTCGCAAATCTTCTGTTAGAATTTTCTGGCATGTACCGAATGCTATTCTAACTTCCTCTGCAACCTCTCTGATAGTCAGACGTCGGTCAGCATTAAAGATTTCTCGCCCATGTGCCACGGTCTCCTCGGTGTGGGCGGTGGAAGGCCTGCCTTGGCGGAGGTTGTCTTCAAAGGATTTGTGTCCACTTTTGCAACGGGAATACCACTCAAATGTCTTCGATCGACTTAGGCAGGACTCACTGAAAGCTGCTTGCAACATTTCGTACGTTTCAGCACCAGTTTTCCCCAGACGGAAACAGAAATCAATGCACACACGCTGCTGCACTTTCTCCTCCATTGTGAAATGCGACGCACACTGTTGCAGACGTTCACCCAAGGGCCTCCACAGAGCGAATGCGGGGAGATACCAACCTCCTGTTTTGCACATACACTTGTACAGAGTTGCCACATGTCCCACTCCATTGCCATTTTGCTATGTATTATAGTTTCCCGGAAAAAAAATCAGTCCCGGAATTAAATGATCAGCCCACGTATCATCTGCATCTCCTAGTGTATAGCAGCTGTTCTCACTGTGCTCCTCTATGAGTTCATCTACAAACAGGATGCATAGCAGGGGTGATAAGAAGCGTCCCTGCAGACAGCTCCTGGCCACAGAACTCTCCAGGGTTTAACTTGATGTCAACTCTTGGCTTACTTTTTGAATCAGACATCTTCTGACCCAGTGCTACAACACGTCTGTACTAAAACATTCATCCATTGCTACTGAGTAAAGTGAACAGGATGAAACTTGTCAAACTGCAAGCACACACTTCAAGGTCAAATACCATCTGTTCATTTTTTCCTTCCTTTGTTGGTTCCCAAGTTACAGAGTCAGTCTCACTATTTTTGTGTTGGACCTTGTACTAGTTATAAAAGCACCCGAAATCTAGCATAAAGAAGGACAACTACTGATGTGGCCCTACTGCATTACACTAACCCTTCGGATCCGAAAGTTAATTACAGTTGACAAGCAGTGTGAGGCTAAAATGCCTCAAGTCATATATATATGTTACCCAGAGCACACACAGTAATGACAGGCATTTAAATTCTCAGCTTTTTTCAGAGTACAATCTGCACTTAATTCTGACATCAACAGGCTGAAGGCAAGTTTGGCTTCAAAACTGCAGCATTCCGTTTTTCCTTTTCTTTACAGTCCAGTGTATGCTGCGACGGAATATAAGGACAGGCACACAATAGCCAAGACAGCTGCTGCTGCTAGCCGATTTGAACCGAGTACCTCAACAAGTGGCACCAATGGCCTGCATGAAGTGTTACCTTTATGGGCCAGAATAGCAACTTCAAGCAGTTTTTTCAGGTGCTGTAACAGCTGCTCACAAAGCTTCTCATTGAAGCTGGAAGGAAACAGCTGTGTCAGGTATGACAGACGCTTGGCCCCATTCAGACTCAGGCTGCGATAGTCTCCCAGTGTCATCAGCAGTGGACGCATCACCGTGTGAACCTATGAACAGAGGTGTAAATAAACTACGTTAGGTTTCCTGTACAGTGTCCATTACTACAGTCCAATTTTTACCATAAATGGAATGTGCTGATAAATTTTAAAGAGTATTGTTTTAGAAAAATCTGTTCTGAATTTGTCAGTTTGTTACATGCAGACACACAGATGCAAGACATGTAGCTAAATGGTAAGCTCTGGCAACTTTTCATTACAAATATCCCAGAAAGACTGACATATCACTGTCCAGTATGAGACTGCTAACATTAACTCACTGCTCAAACAACATGAAGGCCTTGGTGTTACAGTGGGAAACACTTTTGCAACTTCAGGCCCTGATATATTAGACCTACCAATTTTAACTTCAACATAAGCACATGTACTCTGGGCAACATGAGATAATATTCAATCATTGTTTCTGTTTCAAGTTCTAAGTGCTCACCATCTCCATGTCAATCTGGAAGCCTGAAATAAACTTCTTCATGCACTCAAAGCCAGCCTCCTGCAGTTCTGGATTTGACTGTTCAAGGGCCTTATACAGCACTGGAAATATTTTCTCTCGGCATGACTGGATGTAATGGCAAGCTGCCAGGGCTCGAAGTGCCGACTTACGCAGAGGGACAAGGTTGCTCACTGACTTGTAACATGGCAGCTTGTTAAGGACTGCATCCTCTGCCTCACACAGGGATAACAGCTCATGGAAGAACACTTTGTGCTCCACAATCGACAGGTCTGAAAACACAGTTTGAACATAGATGCCTGCATGGAACTAATCTTCATACAAATACATAAGAGAGAGAACAATACAAAGGCTAAGATAATTACAGACATTTCAAAGGAATATGAGATTTCAGTTCTTGAAGTAATCTTATGGTTTTCAGGACTGTAAGTGTGTCTAGATAGCAAACAGGTGTCTATCAAAATATGTCATGTCACATGCCAGCTGAAGACTGTAATCATAAAGGTAAGCTTACAGTTGTCCCTCAGCACTTGCAATGTAACAAAAAGCATACATACAGCATACAGGTGAAAGTTTCTGAACCTTGGTTTTATATTCAGAGTGCAGGAACTTAACTTTCTCACTCCGTGACAAGCCAAGTGCTGTGTCAAAAAAATCAAGCCTTCCAACTGAAGACCAGTGGTGTAATAATGCTCTACCTGGTCAGGGCTATTTCATACTTCAGGAAGGCAGTAACAGATGAGTACAGAACAATGTGAGAACAATGTTTAGTAGGAGAAAAAGAAGAAACTTGGTGAGAAACTTGTCCCAGTCCAATTTCGTCCATGAAGAGCTCACATGCAGTAACTAGACCTGAAATTGATGTGAGACACCACAGCCTAAACCACTTGAGGTGGAGCACAGCCCACTCATGAGTCACATATTAATTCCTGAGAATGTTGGAAAATGTGCATATATCCTAAGTGACTCACCAATAGTAAAGAGTCGTGGCTCCAGTGTGGTGCAGAAAGTGTTGCCATCCATTATACCTATTTGTGCATTGGCTGGTTGGTGGCGCAGGAGGTGTTTCTTTGGTGGGATCATGTCCTGTAGGACTTCTTTGTGTGGTTCCATTACCTCTGTTACTGTTTTATTCTGGATACGTGCCAAGACCTCCAGAGAGTGCATTGCCTGGGACATGTTACATGTCATTTAACCTCTTACTGAACATACAACACTTCAAACAAATAACATGAATCACACACACAGAAGCTATATAAAATATAAATACAAAGACCAATGATTCACCTTGACACTACTGTCCTCCGCAATTTTCTTCAATGTAAGCTATTAATTCCTATAATAAAAGCCAAGATGCACTGTTTCTCAACTTTATTTTGGTAAAGAACTCTGCATGTTTCAGACAGACTTACTGCCCATCATCAGGAGTCTTAATACTGTATTCACAGCAACTGGTATTTGTCATACTAATTATGTTGACTGTCTGCTAGCGAGGTTGGGATGGGCTTCGCTAGCAGACAGTCAACATAACTACTATGACAAATACCAGTTGCTGTGAATACAGTAGTAAGACTCCTGATGATGGGCAGTAACTCTGTCCAAAACATGTACAGTTGTTTACCAAAATAAAGCTGAGAAACAGTGCATCTTGTTGGCTTTTATCATCAGAATATTTCTCAATGCACAGTCCTCTGAATGTCAAAAAAGTAAGCTATTAAGTTTCTATCAGGCTACAAGATTTCACATTTCAGAAGACAATATACTCCTCCTACAGCATAAAGAAATTTGATTTAAACAGTTCTACTTTATATGCTGCTATCAATTAATCCCTGGGATGAAATATGCACAGATCCTTTCATTTTATGGAAGACTGGGAGGAGAAGTGAGCCTGTGCCTGCACCTCCCATATTGCATGGTGCAGATGGGCCACATATATAGTGGTGTATTTATGATGTATTCATCAGTGCATACTGTTTTCAATCCAATTAACCCTTATTCTGCTAATGTGGAGAATATGGTGAGCTCCTAATAATGCCAGCAGATGGCAGATGGGATTTAAATTGGTGTTTAAAGGGTTAAATACAGTTTATTGCATATTACCATGTGTTACTAACATTACACATCACATGAACCTAACTGTTTGACAGTTTACATTGTTGTTAACCTAATTAATGATCAGAATGTCCATTTCTTTGATCTGAAATTATTCTATTCTTTATAAAGCAATTCTTCCAAAAAGTTAAGTAGTTTCATTTTCCATGATTCTGGCTGATATGACATTTTTCAGAAATAAGTCACACATGAGGACGTGACGTATCCTGCAGAGACACAGCTGTAGGAACTTCAAATTTCAAATACTGATCTACTGACCATTTTTGAGACCTTTCCTTGTTTAACAAACACCCCTACTAATTTATTTTATATATTTAAGCAACAAGGAAATTTACGGCATTTTTAAGACACACTGCATAATCTCCGTTTTATTTTCTGCAAAATGCCATTTATTTCACAATTTTATCTTTTTGTTTTCGAATAATACTCTTTCATAAGTCATGTTCTAGAATTTAAATACCTGCACCAATAGGACAAATGTTAATGCTGAAAATACATGTAACTGCATTTTGATACAGTTCTTACTCCATGTGGCCACGAACATCTCTGCAGGATAGCATGGTTACACGCTATGGATATTTACCTGCTCCCTCACAAGAGTGTTGGGGCTGGTGACCTGCCGCACAAGCTCATGGGTCACTTCAAACAAACACTTCTGCTGGGCATTCACCACATCATCATTAGTTCCATCTCTCTCCACTGGAGCAGCACAACTGATAAGCATCTTCTCCAGGTTTGCCTTTGCCATGTCAATTGCACCACTTGACACCTGCATGAGACAGTAATTTCTATCAAAACACTGAATTGTTTTAATAATGTTATTTAGTGATGCTACCAATTGCTGACATATAGCATTCATGACAGGTGAATGAATATGCACGGAGCACCAGTGGAATAACAGAGACATTGATAAACTGAAGTACACAGAGCCAGTCGCAGTCTCAGTTTGTTTGTTTGTTTCTCCAACAAAATGGGATGCATAAAGCTAAGTTTGTTTAATCATGCTTCAACAACTGCACATATAACTTACTGGGGTGGTGTGTAATTAAACACAGGAACTTCACCTTTACTTTATTAAAAATTTATATTGTTGGGAGTAGCTACTAGCGGGTTCATGAAAGGTATGCCATCTTGATTCACACATATATTATTGGCAAAGAGCTTACATAAAGATATGCTACTACTTGTAGCTGTAAATCCACATGGTATTAGGAAGAAAGAATTTCCTCCACATCCTCCCCATCCTGGTCAACCTCCAGTGGGATGACCAGCTGGATCGGACGGGTGATTCTATTCCCTTCTGGGGTGCGGAGTACAACGGTGTGTATCATTCCACCTCGTCCCTCTATGAGCTGTTCGATGACAGCCCTTTTCCACATGTGCTGTGGACGGACATCTTCTTGCAGCAGCGCAACATCTCCTCTCCTAAACTTGGTAGATGCTTGCTGCTGCCAGACTTCATGGAAACTCCTCAATGTCGTGAGGTACTCCCTTTGCCACCGTCTCCAAAAGTCGTCTGCGTGCTTCTGCCACATCATAAATTCTTTTGTTAGGCTCCCGTTTGTTTCTGGCTCTGGTCCAGATGGTATTGCCGTTAGTCTCTCCCCAGTGAGGAAGTGTGCTGGTGTTAATGCCCCTGCCTCATCTTCGGCCTGCACAATTGGTCTTGAGTTAATGGCAGCTTCTATAGCCACAAGAGTGGTATTCAGTCCTTCTTGTGAAACCTGGAATCGACCCAGTACCTTATGTAGACAATGTTTCGTAGTTCCGATCATCCTCTCCCACCATCCTCCCCACCAAGCTGCCCTCGGAGCAATAAACTTCCAATGAATGTTGTGATGAGCGAGGAATTGGTGAGTTTTGGCTGCAAATAGAGAGGACCATAGTTGAGCTAGGTGTTTGTTGGTGGCATGAAAGGTCTGAGTGTTGTCTGTGTAAATGGTGTGTGGCAGTCCTCGTCTCCCCACGAATCGTTGGAGAGCCAACAAAAACTCGTTGGTGGACATATCAGTGCATAATTCTAAATGAACAGCACGTGTAGTAGCACATGTAAAGAGAGCAATATAACCTTTTCTCATGTTACTCTCCACCTTGATATACAAAGGCCGTGCGAAGTCAATTCCTGTAACCCCGAAGGGTTTCTGGGGTATCACCCGGTCTGTGGGAAGTGGAGCCTCGATTTGGTGACCGTGGTGGGCTTTAGCCATCTTGTAAGGAAGACATCTGTGCAGCACCTTCTTTATGGCTTGACGTGCACGCAAAATCCAAAATTCTTCTCTGAGTTCGGATAGAATGATCCGCACTCCCAAGTGATGAAGGCGTATGTGCGTTTGCCAAATCAGCAGGTAAACAAAGTGGTGCTTGCCGTCGAGCAGGATGGAGTGATGTAAGTCTTTGGAAAGATCGGCGCATTGTAAGCGCCCTCCAAGTCGAATAAGTCCATCTTCTAGGAATGGGTTGAATCTAGTGATTTTTGATTCCCTGGGCAGATCAGTGTTTTTCTGAAGTGCGTCAAGTTCCGCCAGAAACATTCTGCCTGGACCGACTTGATCCAGTGCACGCCAAATGTTGTGTATGAAGTGAAAGATCCAAGCCATGACGCACAGCAACCTCCAATAGGAACTATACCATGACGGGTCAAGCAAAGGTGCAGGAGTCTGGATGTGTAGGACTGGATGAGGAGTCTTCCTTTCTTCGGGCGGGGACTGCTTCGTAGTACCCGTGTCACATGGCCATGATTCGACTCCCTTCGAAAGCCAAGCTGGTCCTCTCCACCATGTGTCCAGACCTTTTAGCTGGTCGGAGTTCACGCCCCTACACAGGTGGTCTGCAGGGTTGTCTGCCCCTGGGCAATGCTTCCACTGTGTCGGCGTCGTATATGTCTGTATTTCCATGACCCGGTTACATACGAATGTTTTCCATCTACTGGCATTACTACATATCCAGCTCAGAGCCACTGTAGCGTCAGTCCATAATGTGGCATCCCTGATGTCCAAGCCTGTCTCTCGGCAGAAGTACTCCAGTAGTCTCGCTCCTACAAGCGCGGCGAGAAGTTCCAGGCGGGGAAGAGTTATTTTCTTCACTGGAGCAAGTCTGTTTTTACTGCAAGCTAGTCTGACTATAACGCCTTCACGTGTAGATGATTGGACATACAGGACCGCTCCATAAGCCCTTTCAGACGCGTCACAGAAAACACGTATCTGAGTGTCGTGACCTTTTGATGTTCCCATCCAACGAGGAATGTCGATGTCCGCTAGAAGAGGTAATGAAGTTATCCATGCGTGCCAACAAGCTCCAATGTCATGGGGCAGAATCTCCTCCCACTGCATGCCCCTACTCCAGGTTTCTTGGAAGAGTATTTTCGCAATAGCGGAAACAGGTGAAAATAAGCCCAAGGGGTCGTAAAACCAAGCAGTCGTTTGAAGCAGTTGCCTCTTAGTTGCGGGCCCTTGTGTTGTTTTATCCTGGATGTCCCTGGGATCCACCGAGAGTGTGTCGGATTCTGTATTCCAATCTACACCCAAGGCTTGCGTCATCCTCTGAATCTCCTGACCTTCTGCCTTCCAAATCCACTTTAGTTCTTCGCAGCTGGTGGCCCATTTAGCCATTGGGAGTTTGATGGTTTTCATCAAGGCACTGAGCTCGTAATGAATACAGATTGCTCCATTGCCATCCTCAACCCCGGCTACGAAGTCATCCATAAACATATTGCTATCTAACAGGGGGGCTGCATTAGGATATTCTTCTCTACACATAGTGGCAAGTTCCCTCACAGTCGCGGAGAGCAGGAAAGGGCTGCACGTGAGGCCGAAAGGAAGACGAGTGAACCTGTAGGTTACCACCTCATGTGTGGTGTAGTGGTTGCCTTTATCGTCTTTGGAGATCCTGTACCAAAAGAACCTTGTTAGGTCTCTATCCCTCCGGTCCAGAGACAGTTGGAGGAAAGCTTGTTTTATGTCACCAATTACTGCCACAGAATGTCCGCGAAAATGTAGTAGAGTCGCTAACACTTCAGAGAGTAGGATGGGGCCCATCTCAAGTACATCATTCAAAGAGGGGCTGTTGCCTTCGCTGGAGGACACGTTGAAGACTATTCTCCACCTGATTTTCCCGCGGCGTTCCTTCTTCACCGCATGGTGTGGCAGATAAAATACTCCAGTCAAACTTTCTGTAGTTGGTGCTAGTTCCACCTGCTCCTTCATTACGTGGTCTAACATCTGCTCTTCGCAGATTGTCCGCAAAGCGTCATCTTGCTGTAGTCGCGTCTGGAGGGTACGGAACCTCCTTTCTGCAGTGTCACGATTCAGAGACAGATCGCACATATTCTTCTTCGGGAGGCATACGATTCTGCGACCGTGTTCTATATGGTACGAATTGTGGAATTCTTGTAGTATTTGGGAGTCTCCAGCCGTCAGTGGCTTTTGTTGGTTGGGTGTGATTCCAATTGTTTCTAGATCCCAAAATCTTCGCAAATCATTACACAGATGCTCCAGATTTATGTGAATAACCATAATCTCGTTAGCAGTAATGCCCGTTCTATTTCCAGTCAAAATCCAGCTGAACTTCACAGGGAGCAAAACCAGTGACGAAGAAAGGCGTATTGTAGAAGCATCCTTTATTATTCTCCAATAATGGTCCCCTCCAATCAGGACCTCAATGGGGAGGTCTTGTTCTCCCTCCCTCGGGTCGGCTAGTTTTATTTTGCGAGTCTGCGCCATAATAGTGATGTCATGAGGGACCGTGGGGTGAGGACATAGGGCGTGAGTACTCTCAAAGGCAGTGATAGGTACGGTGGTATTTTTCCA
>Ga0131853_10019106_pt1 | contig 12470 bp, 5 predicted proteins | sample TergutLab28metaG_FD_92764 | JGI IMG/M metagenome (GOLD analysis project Ga0131853, IMG submission 92764) | Labiotermes labralis P1 segment gut microbial communities from Petit-Saut dam, French Guiana - Lab288 P1 (version 2) (version 2) | ecosystem: Host-associated > Arthropoda: Insects >...
AAAAAATAAAAAAAAAAAAAAAAAAAAAAAAAAAAAAAAAAAAAAAAAAAAAAAAAAAAAAAAAAAATAGATTCGAGCTTAATTATCTTGCCAAAGATCCGAGATTGTGTGAACATAATCATACAATGTAGAAGGAGAAACGTTATATATTTCTAGGAAGCTGTATGATAGTCATTTCCTTGTTACGTACTATCCTGATTGATTTACCTTGTCTACGCCATCCCAGGACTTCTAACCCGATTTCCTTTCGTCTGAACTTCTATACATACGAAGGAAGCAACGTACCAAGGTAAGCAAACCTGGATTCCTCTTTGTTTTGAAAACAGGAACACAACAGAGCAAAATTCCAAAATACGTATCACTAGCCGAAATATAGGTGGGCTCCCAGAGCGTGTACGGTTGCAATTTGTTCCAAATCAAGTGAGCTCCCTTCATTGAAACTAAATGGACGTACTGAAGATGTTGAATTTCCAATAAAACATAGCTGAAACGTGACAGCTAATGTCGAGTACCGTTCGATATTACCTCAGTCTGCTATCCGTCACTTACGGCCAACTCATGTATACGATATGAATCGTCATACAAAACCCACTGGCGCTAGCAGTATCACTCACAACGCCTCCAACAGTCGAAATCAAGTTCATTCGAAAGCAGTATCATGAACCGCGACAAATGTAATAATCATCGATTTCTTAGAAACAGTGATTCTAGGAAAACACATAAAAGTGGCTGCGAAATAAACACAACTCAGTTTACCAATGTGGCTACAGGTCAAAACAAGTTTCCTACAGCAGAACTCATTTCATCCGTTCCTCGCCAAATCGCAATACCAGAACTGCCTAAAGGGGAGAAGCCAAAATTACCGTACCTACCCGACAATCCCCTCCCTTATCAGAACTTTATTTGAAAACAATAGGGCCATGTTCAACATGTTTACTTATTTATCTGTTTACGGATTTATGCTCAACAAGTGTTTACATAGCGTCGTATGGATGCGTGCCTGACGCCGACACAGAAAGAAGGTGAGAACAAGCGGTCAGAGCTTCTTAGACGTGGGGTACACGATGCCAAGTTGGCTATTTCAGTGATACGTAGTTGTCTTCCAGCCATTCAAGTTTATAATCTGTGCAGCTCAGTGAGTCTCGTACTCCCATAAGACTAATTTGACCGATTCAAATACAATCGTGTGTACGCACATACAGACACACCCAAGCGCGTGAAGAGGCGACATTGCACCTTACCAGGGTAGGCGGTTATCGTGTTTCATTTACATAAGGCATTCAGCTCTCTGCTCAGTGGAGGTGGACATAATCTGGGCAGGTCCTGTTACCGTATTGGAAGTATCTACACTGTTCAGATGATGCTGGCCGGACCTTGTTACAGCACTACAGTACATTCATACTGCCCACCCAGTTCACCCTTCAGACGCTGCTCCTTACCTAGGCAGGTGCTGCTGTTGCGGCAGCTGCTCTTGGCTGCCAGAAGTAGACGTCCCGGTTGAGGCAGACACCGATGTACTGATGCCACTGTCTAGCACTTCCCCAGACACCTTTTCAGGCCCCAGCACCTCGGATTCCACTGCAGATGCCTCAGCTCCAGCATCAGCTTCTGTTTCCACCGACTCCCGTGACTCCGCCATGCTCGACGCCCAACCTGCAAATTAAGTCCTTTATGCTATTAGTTAACTTTTTCTCTAACAAGGCTCCTTCAGATTATAAGTGCATATTTAAGGGGTTACTGTACCGATATCGAGAAAGATGTGGAAGACTTGTTTTGGGATTAGTTTGAGAACACATACACCTTTAAAGTAAGTTTAAAAATGGAACTGGAAATAACAGTAACAAACAAAAATGTACCTTATGGTTATATTTTCAAGGAAGGCTAAACTCAAAGGCTATTAATTTTATTAGATCAAAAATTGCCACCATCCAACATGCTTTGCACACAAGGATTAATATAATAATACTAAAAACAATATTTCTTTTCTTTCAGGACACTTTGCTTTTACATGTTGTACTCGATCTAGTGTTCCGAAAATAAAAAAAGCACAACATTATAAAAGTAAACACAGCGTTTTGGAAACAGGTTATGTTTCCGTTCTCAGGCAGAGTGGTGAGAAAGCACCAACGCACTCCTACGTACACGTATACGTCCACTGCTCACGTGTGGTGCTACTTGAGAAAACAGTTAACTACAGTAATATAACAAACCCCGAAAATAAACACACAAAAAAACAGGCATGTCGTTTACTACGTTCACGTTCTTTGCATATGTTCTCGGTTAACAATCATAATGGTCATACTGTTCACACGAACCACAAAAATCAACCAGTTTCACAGCTGCTACAAGATTCGGCCCACTTCATCCAGTAAGGAGCATACTATACTTCATTGCCAAAACAATAAACGGAATAATACCACTTCAGTCAGAATGTCTACAAGCAACAAGATAAGGCCTACTAACGGACAGTTACCAATCCGCATGACTCTACTGCTACCTTACCATATAGATCATAAAACAAAAACCTGATATATGTGTATATATATATATATATATAATTACCATCTATTTGCACGTGTTCCCGCAACAAACTCAGATGTCTAAGACACATTTATAACAACTTTAACCAACTTTATACTATAAAATGTGTTTACAACTGTACTAATTTATCATCCTATTCAGAGTGTAATTTATTATTAATTATTCTATTAATTATTCATATAATTATACAACGTCTTTTACAACACAGAAACACACTTCAAGCACACAAAAATAACTAGAGATTTTAATTATATCCACATTATACTTTCAGTGATGGGCTATAAAACTGTTTTTCGTAATAATTCTTGACAGGTCTACCGATTAGTTATTTGAAAGTACCTCTAAAGGTGATTCATTATTGGCACAGAAACATGCTGTGTGAATATGTCGTACAATAATTAAGTCTCACAGATTACTGTGTACCTCAGACGAAGTTTTGATTATTGTTACCCTCAATACGTCTCGACACGACAGAAATAAAGACACAGCTTTGCAATGACCACTGCAGAGTAAAATACACCTACAAGCTCGTAATTTCACGTGGGTGTAGCTAAATATCGCTCTCTCAGAGGGAAAGACGTAAATTGAGGTTATTTGAAGAGGAAGTGCTAAAAAAGAATAGCTGGGCCTGAGTAAGATGACAAAGAACAGAAAAAATAGATAATGGGGGGATTCACAGTTTTTACTCTTCCCGTAATCATGTTAGCATGACTGAAAGGCTAAGAGTGAAATGGACGGAGCACAATAAGAGACAAAGATTTAATAGGGTAATTTTAGAACGCAGTAACAGCCCTCTTTGAACTTCCAAGGATAAATGGGGCAGCAAATTCTCGACTAACCAATGAACCATTTCTTCAGAAACGATCCTTGTACACTTTATACATTTAACTTCCTGTAATTGAGGTACTCAGATGCAGACGCATATGCCTCTTGCAAAAAACAACAGATATTCTTAATGTACTATTATAATCCAGTCAGTTGTATCGTTTTCAAGCATATTCCAGTTGTTATTTTACCATCACACAAACAGTATCAAAGGTACACACACAACTGTATCTTATGCTAAAGGAGAAACTAATGTCGGTCATTTGAAAAAGTTATTAAACCTACCTCATGGTCTCCATGCATTCAACCAACCGATCTAACTTGATCAGTCACGCTCATGTAGTCATACGGCAAGATATCACGGACAGAATACACAACTTGTGCGTTATTAAAGCATCCTACAATAAGACATAAAAGAATCAAAGAAACATGCAGTCATACTAGGTGTACACACTCCGAAAGGAAGTTTTTCTGAAAAAATTGCTCTGAGAATGTTCGAGTTCAGGGCCCCGGACCTTTATATAAACCCTAGGGCCTCCTCCCTCCGAGGTTAAAACATCCTCCTCACACACCCTTACTCTACTGTATGTTCTTCCATTAACGTGACATCAGGTTTCACGATCACAAGAGACCAGACAAATTTACAGTACACATTGCATATTTTAATCATTATGCTTTTACACACGAGACACGAAGACATGGATGAGAAATTCCCTGAATTTAATCTGCACTTAATTTTTTTGCAAATGCAATTCGACTCACGTCGTTACGAGACAGACGATGTGTGCTGCTAATATCATTACCTACAGACTAAATACAACTCTACACTTGCTCCTCCTGCAAACAAAACCGGCTTCGAACAAAGCAACGCTTCAAGCAATTCCTACACAATGATATGTGCACGCCATAGTTCTCTAGACGGCCTTGATCTAATACGTGGTAATGCATTCTGCATGTGCCTGCTGGGCGAAGCTTACAAGGAAGACAGAGGCAGTAAGTACTTATAAAACGCCAGTAGGTTTCAACCAGCCTACAAGAAGTCACATCCAAGTAAACTTCGGGTGTTCAGAAATATGACACAGGGCCTACACATCTCACTCCTTGAGAAATTTGTGGTTCTCACAGCGGTGAGTGCTGGAATGACGTGCTTCTGGGCCGTGACGAAACGTTACAGTGCGTCGAACAGGCTAGACGGTGTCACATTTCAGAAGATCTCTTTTCTTTACATGATACCAGCATGATTCCTGTAGAGTAACAAGGACTAGGCGGTCCTTGTCCATTTTATCAACATTTCACCACACCTGTACAATTTATTCATTTCTTACTACATGCCCAGTTTGAGGTGGATTAGTCCAGCACTGCTACAGATATCAAATGACATAAAAACCAACACAACCCTCCTTTTGTAACAAAAATTATTATTGTTACTACTGATATCGTTACATAACTAGCATTATCGTCGATGTGAGAATGGCCACGAAACCTAACAAGTTTTCATTAGACATTAGGAGCTTGCACAGCCAGACAGTTCCAATCTCATGTCATAATTAGAGCTTTTTGCAGTTTTCTCGTTCTGCAGAAGTAAAAAAAAAGGAAAGATATTTCTCCTTCCATACTCATCAAGCATTATCTTTCCACCTCAATTTACGTTGTCTGCCTCCAGACTGTATGTCGCGAGGCAGGTGAAATTTTATAGTACCGTACTATAAGCTTTCTTTCTTCTGTTCAATTCGTCACCGATTATCGACTTATCTCTCATTCGACGCCACAGAACCTCTGCAAATGATTAAGCAAGAGAACTGAATATAAAAGTTTGGTTGGAAAACTCGAAGGGAAAGACCTGCTATAAGACGTAGACACTAACTGACGGGATAATACTACAGCGAATTGTACAGAAACGCGACGCGAAGCCGATTCAAGTAACTTTGGCTCAGTATAGTGATTCTCTAAACAGAGTGAATACAGACTTGACGGCCGTGCTTCGACTACTGATAGGTGAAACAGAACAAACGTGCACAACGCTCAACCAAGCTATGGTACCAACACAGCCTAACAATATGGTGAGTTCTATCCTGGGTAGTTCGGCAACCAGAACACGAACCTATGACTCTCATCCATTCAGTGCCGAAGTTGAGAGCTAAAAGAATACGTCACGGCCCACCATTATCTAAACATTTATCTGGAATATTTATCAAGCAAAAGGTAAAGCCAGACCAAGACAGGCCCTGATGCTTCCAGGAGGATGAGGCTCCCAGATTTTCAATCAGCACATGGAGGTGGTAAGGTTACATTTGACAAGTAAAGGCTATATTTAAAGAGCCAGAAGGGGGAAAAGAATATAATTATGGATAGTGAAATCTTCAGTGTGGTTGGCTTTGCATGTACATGCATTAAAGGCGCACTAAGGGCAATGAGGTGTGCAAAATCGTAAAGAATGCGTTTCAAAAACATGGATCGGTGCTACAATTGGAATACATGTCTTCATTTCGTTAAACAGCGTGCGTCGCAGCTACAACAATCTCACCTTTTAAAATTAGAAAAATGTTACTGACGATTAATGTCGGGCATTGAAACCGACCAGCAGCGCAATACAGCTGTTATTACACAATAACCACGACATACACAGGCTACGTCACAAACCCTGAAGTTGCAGCCATACAAATTTAGAACAAACTGCGGCTTCGTAACAATCGCATCAAAGGCTTCTACTTATCGACAGCTACTTAAAATTTCGGGGGAGGAGCGACTGTGTTCGGTGACTACGCTGCGGGCTGGACAGCCTAGGAATCGTGATCCGATTACGGACAAGACGCGTGCGTCCAAACCGGCAATGGCAAATACCAAGGCACACATTCAGTAGGGACGGGAGGGTGGTGTCCTTCCCAAAGGTAAAGTGGTCGGGTTGTGAAGACGACCATTCACCCTCACCTGGTGTCGTAGAGAATGGGTGGCGCTATATCTCCACTCCCCACGTGTATTCATATACTGCAGAAGAGCAAATGAACATTTTGTTTCAAATTTCGGGGTTGGAGGTGATACGTCAGAGCCACACAAGCGCGCGGGCGCGCGAATGATTCATAGTAACTTCCGTTGTGGGAAATACAATCACGAGCTAGAATGTCCAACATAATAAACCTGACCTAGTCCGCTGCAAAGGAAGCGAATGATAACAGCGAAAACCACAGATACAATACAAGGTTAAAGGAACACGTAATAGTGCTGACAGTGTGTTTACAGATTCAGGCTCCCTTTTCAAAGTTGTTCAGTTCACAAGGCACTAAGACACATTTCTGACACCGTTACGGGTTGTATTTCATAAAATATATCCACTTATGAAAGCGATTCTTACTAAGCCCACTTTCCTTATACTACAAAAACAAGCTTAAAGGAAGCATGTAGGCGTTCCCACGTGTCTCACCCAGGGTGATGAGAACAATGGGATTTGTACCTACGTCACAGGAAAACTGAAAGAACTGTATAACGAAACAATTCATAAGTTTCTCTTCAACATTGTTAACAAATGGGGGAAGATGTGGGGCATGTAGGATACACGGAATGAATATGAAACACGCACAAAATTCTTGTCGAAGCACCGTGTGGACGACACAGGCATAGCTAATAGCACACGGCAGGTGAAGTACATATACGGTAACAATGAGGCACGTCCACGTACCCTCTGTAGCGGTGGAAAATAAAAAAAACATTACATATTCTACTTGTGTGTCTGTATTCTTGCCTTAGTTATCCAGGATGGAAAGTGCATGCGCCATATTGTCATCTTCGGCCTCTCTGCCTCTACCACATTTTTCCACGTTATCTCATAAACGGCACGAGTTTCGGTGAGGGGAAAAAATTGAACATAAAGTGTCTGTTTTGATTTCCTCCACAACTTTCGTCTGAATTATTCTAAGAAGAACAAAGGCAGATATTACCATAAATGTACATAGTTCTTCATGTAAAGTACCTGTTATTCTTGTCATATTTTAATGCATCTTAAATTTCCTCGATAGATTTTCGAAAAAAATACTCCAACATCAAATTTCATTAAAATATGTCAAGTGGGAGCCGAGCTGTTCCATGCGGAGGGAGGACAGACGGACGGACGGACGAACTGACAGAAATGGCAATGCTAATAAACGCCTTCCGCCATTTTGCGAATTCGCCTAGTAGTAGTAGCAACAGTAGTAGTAGTAGGAGTAGTAGTAGTAGTCGGACAGAAATGGCAATGCTAATAAACGCCTTTCGCCATTTTGCGAATGCGCCTAATAGTAGTAGTAGTAGTAGTAGTAGTAGTAGTAGTAGTAATAGTAGTAGCAGTGTTAGTAGTGGTGGTAGTAGTGGTAGTAGTAGTAGTAGTAGTAGTAGTAGTAGTTGTTGTTGTTGTTGTTGTTGTTGTGGTAGTAGTAGTCGAACAGACAGAAATGACAATGCTAATAAACGCCTTTCGCCATTTTGCGAATGCGCCTAATAGTAGTAGTAGTAGTATTAGTCTTAGTAGTAGTAATACACTGGAACTTCAAGAAAAGAACAGCGTCCAGCAGTGTGTACTGGATTCATGTGGATCAGATTAGGCACCGGTTACAGCCGTCAATCTCTTTGTTCTAGCTCAGCGATTTTAAGATTCTGGGGGACGACGTTGTTCGAGAGAATCTGTACGTCTTGACAAAACAGCAGATTGTAATTAACATTACTACCCCCTCCGTACCATAAGATGCCAAATTATCACTGCCATTTCTTTGCGTCTTGCCATCTGTAATATTAATCTGACAGTCATACGAAAGTCTGAGGTGGAAACAACAGTTACACCTACTCCTTGAAAACCCAGTGGTTAGTTTGCGTACCATGACGTTTGATATTCGAAAGAACCAACGCAGCGTACTTCAGCGTCTTATCCGTGTCTCAGAACATCGATACGGCTCTCTACGGCAAAAACTGCTTTTTTTTGTAACCTACACGAAGTATGTCTACTGTGCGGTACGAACGGGATCTTTAAATATAATTCCGGCTTGTTTTCATCTTTGAAGAATTACTGTAAAGTCTTCAATTGTGTAATGATCGATAAAAACATGCACGTTCTGTTCAGGTGTCTTTGCACAGTGTACAACAACAAAATTGTGGCTGTGCTGCAGCAGAGATCATCGTCTCGTAACAAATGTTACAGCTACTACACAGAGCAACCGGCTGCACTCTCTTCATACCCTGCTTCTTGAGCTCTGGGCCTCTGAACAGACGGAAATGTGGGGCGATTTGAACTTGAATTCGTATCACCCGTGACTCGAACTTTGTTGACAGGACAGAAGCACACGTGCAACGCAATGAAATGACCCGAGTTCAGGTGACTTATTGCGTAGTTGCTCCATCAACTGTATATATAGTTCGTACAGCACTTAGGTATATCAGTCAACACGAAACATGTATGCTTGTCCAGAGCTAAGGTGGTCAGTGGTTCAGAGGCACTGTTAAACGGTTAGCCATTTGCACTGTGTTTACATAAACGTATCAAAACCACATGTGATCATGTTTCCCTTATGTGCAATGTTACTAATGTTTAAAAAGAGTACAAGTGGCTACAACGTTTTGTATGCGTTGTACGATACGTCTGCATCGCAAGGTGACTATCGGTACAGTGTCCAGCGCAGGCCTGTCGATCTCAAAACAGGTAGCGGGCCAAATCTGAAATCCAACTTGACAGCAACTTATACCGTCACATACCGCCATCATTCTTCATTAGGATCTTTCTGTATATATATATATATATATATATATAAAGTAAACAGGCTTACCTCTTGTATTTAATTTTGCAGTAGGAACTCCTGGGTGTATTCTGCAATAACAATAATAATGACCGTAAAACTTCAAAAATATCAAAATGCGGACGACTCACACACATTATAAAGCCTTGATGACCGCGTGTGTTCACAGGCTTGGTGGTCTAGTCCCTCTCGCGGTATCAAGAACGTATCCTTTATGTGAACCTTTTATAAATATAAAACGTTTAGCTTCTTTTTACTGCTAAGTCAACCACTGGGTTTCTCCCGTTTGGCAAAATAATCATAATCTGAGAGAAGGTTAGAACAATATCCCCAATGACAACACAAAGATGTTTCGTTACACGTGGAAAGAGTCGCTCTGGACCAGAAAGTAAAACAGTATACAGAAAACACCAATTCACCACCACCGCACTTTTAGACGAGGGGTCAGATGAAATTACTTCGAAGTGTAGTTCTAACATCGTTGAATTGCCACCAATCATCCACAACGATTGGAAGTGTTTTACAGGTACACCAAAAGACTTGCAAGGAATAGATTTTTACCCAATATAATAATTAGTTTGTATACAGTATTTTAACTTTTGTGTTCTAACGGTGTCAATACATTCATTAAATTGAATGCGAAGTCAGCATCAGTTGACTTTCTCACATCCAGGTACAGATATAGAAAATAATTGCAACTGGGACTCCCAACAACTGCATATTCGTCTCATCTCAATATAAGTATATGCAGAGTACAGTACCTTATCTATACAGTGTACGAGATTGCTATGGGTCGACCACCGTCCAAGGAGACCTAGCAAATCTCTAAAGCGAATGTTTCTAAATCTAGAAGGTCGTCATAGCAGAAAAAGATAGGGGAAACATCCTAACATGTAAACTGCTATCGGACAGTACGCAACTGCAACTAATGTCGTCAAACAGTGTGCAAAAACAAGTTTAATCCGTGCTTGCGGACTCCTGGTGGATTACTGGTTACTGACAAGCAGTCCGCAAAGATAAAAAGCCTTTATTGTTTCCAGGTGGAAATGGAACACAATACACCGTAAACCCTGAATATTCGCGAGTTCGACATACGCGAAATTCGCAAATTCCCAATACGTGAAATGTCTACTGATTTTACTTATTTTATACATTACTTTTATTTTTGACTTTCTAGTATTTTAGTGGGATTTATTTTTATTTTTAACGTACGTTTGTCTGGCTTGCGCGTGGTATTTTGTTTTTGTTTTCAAGTATTAAAAGGTAAAGTGATCCCGTTACAGGCCCGGTGTAGCCCAGAGGGTGGGTAGAGGTATAGCTCTACTCTTCCCTTACCGCGGCACTAGAAGGGCGTGAGTGGTCAGCAGCACGCCCCGGCCGCACTTTACCCCCAGAAAAGACCCGGTACCCATTTTACAGGAGGCTGGATGGGCCCCAGGGCCGGTCTGGACGGGCGGAAAATCTCGTCCCCACCGGGATTCCATCCCGGACCGTCCAGCCCGTAGTCAGTCACTATACCGACTGAGCTACCCGGCCCACGTTTTCAAATACTGTCGACTGTAAAAAATATGGGGTCATAAATTAACACATCATTATTAATGTATGTTATGTCATAAGGGTGTCCTATATTTTTTTGTGCATTAATTTCATACAGACGAAGTAGCAGGTGTAAACTGTTAAACTAACAAACATCCACGACATCCTGGCCTCGCAAATACACAAGCAATCTTCTTTCGTTTTTAACGAGACTTTTTGTATTGAAACTTATTGCTGCCGTCACACTATTTAGACGTCCGTGCAAATGCTGAACGAGATAAAGCAGTCCACGTCAGTACGTGCTGGAGGAAAACTGTGACCAAATGTTGCCAACGAAGTATAGGTGTTTCCTTCCATTCGTGACGATCGTAAAGAGCTCGCCCAGCGCATCAAGCTGGAAGACAAGGGCTGGCAGGTATTCAGCCACATGAGATGGAGGACCAAGGAATTGACCAAAAGTACCTTGAGCTCATCCATGAGGACAACAATGAGGATAACGACATCGCTACAAAATCTACTCTGGAAGTACTGACAGAAATAACGAAACTGCAGCACGCGTTAAAAGACAAGGTAACGGCATGTGGTCTTGTAAGAGCGAAGAGTTTGAAATTTAACAGGGAGGTTCCAAGCCCATCTAGACCCTATCTTTAAACTGACAGTAAACTGCAGCAAACAGCAAAACATACGAGCATCACCTGATTCTTTTTCAGCCGCAACCATTAATCCTAGAGATAATTCACTCTAGTCGTTGAATGATGCAGACTGACTTTAAAAAAAAAAAAACTTTTACTGGAGATTTTCCTACGTGTCAATTGTAATAAATAATCATCACTTACTCAATTTCGACTAGGTTCATGCAGTTTGCCTTTTCACTCCATATGTTCTGCCGATTTACGACCCTATTTACCTAATTAAATCTAGTACCACACTTTCAACTGTTTCGGGAACGTCTCCCTCACGAATGCTTGTGGTTTAGTGTACAGTGACTGCAACTGTACACGTGTTATTAATACGTCATCAATATGCTCTACGTTACCGCCGAGGCAAATGCTGTACATGTACGAGGGGTGTTCAATAATTTACCTACCTGAGTAAGAAAGAAACAACTTATCACAAAAAAATATTTTTTATTTTACAATGTAGTCCCCTAATAACTCAATACACTTTGTCCACTTTTGTTTCAACGACTTTATCCCCCTGGAAAAAAAAATCTTTTGGCTGCTCTTCAAACCAGGTCGTGTCTTCCTCCTTGACTTCATCGCTTGAAAATCGTTTACCCCGTAGAAATTTTTTCATAACTCGGAATAGAAAATAATCCGAGGGAGCGAGGTCTGGACTGTAGGGTGGGTGATTTAGCTGTTGGAACCCACATTGCCGAATGGCAGCTTGAGGTTTTGCAGACCTGTGCACTGGCGCGTTGTCATGAAGGAGCAGCACGCCTGCTGAGAGCTTTCCTCGCCTTTTCTCTTTGATGGCCTCTCGCAAAGCGGTAATTGTGTTAGCATATGTCTGTCCAGTTATGGCAGTCTTCTGTGGCATGAATTCTAAAAGCAGAAGTCCTTTCTAAACCCAGAAAAAAGTTGCCATGACTTTGCCAGCAAATTTTTCAGCCCTAAACTTTTTAGGGGTTGGGGAAGTCTTGTGCTTCCACTGCATGGACTCCATTTTGTACTCAGGATCTCTGTGATATATCCAAGTCTCGTCTCCTGTCACCAAACGTTGAAAAAATGTTCCGGATCCTCAGTGAGCAGCTCCAAGTTCTCTTGACAGCACTGGCGACGAGTGTCCTTCTGAAAAGGACTCAGCATTCTTGGG
>Ga0131853_10019107_pt1 | contig 12469 bp, 11 predicted proteins | sample TergutLab28metaG_FD_92764 | JGI IMG/M metagenome (GOLD analysis project Ga0131853, IMG submission 92764) | Labiotermes labralis P1 segment gut microbial communities from Petit-Saut dam, French Guiana - Lab288 P1 (version 2) (version 2) | ecosystem: Host-associated > Arthropoda: Insects >...
CCTTTGGCTTCTTACCTTCTTTAGTAAGAAATTTTATAACTGATCTTTGCTCCAAATCGAGCAGTTTCTTAGAAACCTCACACACAGGTTCACTTGACATGCTGTCACTCTGACAGTTAGAATTGCACTGAGCTGAGGCTGCATATGTGACACCTCAAGACATGTCCCAACATACACAGACTTGTTTCAATCTGCTCATTGCCTTCTTTCCTGCTTAGGTAGATAAATTATTGAACACCCCCATAGCGAGAGTTAATATATAACTAAGGATTAGGTGATTTTGCATTTATGTCATTTTATTATGCAATATGATCATCTGACAGATACAAAAAATTTTTGGGACAATCAATTAGAGAAAGAGATGAATACACCTGGTGTCAAACTGTGATGCACCCACTCAGACTGGTTGGGCATTCCACAGGAGGCTACGAACATTAAATCTGTCTTCACCATTAGGGTAATAGATCACTGAATATGAAGTGAGGTTGCAAATTATGTACCACCATACCATAAAATTAAGGCTCTGCTAGTGTATTTAAACAGAAACCAGTTATGTTACTTCTTGTGTTGACATTTTGTATGTCAGACACATGTTCAAACAACAAATGTTTATGTATGAAACCACCTGAACAGTGGTTGTGGGACAAAAGTATGGCATCTATGGGGGGGGGGGGAGAAGAAGAAGAAGAAGAAAAAAAAAGTAAAAAGAAAAAAAGCATACAAATGACCAAATTTGTCTTGTGCTGTAACAGTCAGTACTATCGCTTTGTGTTCAGGTGGTCCCAGGTTCATCTCGCAACAAAAAGACCAGATAGCTTGACTGGAGTTCTTTGTGATTTCACTGAGGCCCCACACAAGCACATGTTGAGCTGCAAACACATCTAGGCCAGAAACACTTTCCTCCTTATCGTTCACAATCCCTAATCAAAGTGTTGTTAAATCAACATTGAGTAACAAACTAAATAAAACACTTAAAATTCACTTTAATTTAGAATAAATTTTGAATTTTCAGTCTGAGGATTATTGGGAGAAACTTAGGAAACAACTTTTCTTCAAAGAAAATTAACAATACCATGAAATCTTTTAAAATAGACAACAATATCAATGCCAACAATCACAGACTTACCTCTTTCTCAAGCTTAGTAATATTAGTTTTGTTGTTGCTAAGCAATTTTTCACTCATCTTCAGTTTCTCCTCAACTTCCTTTACCTTCTTCTCTACATCTGTGATCTTCTTTGTCTTCTCTGCCATCTTTAATGAAAGAAGAAAATCTACTCAATGGATCTAAAATATGTGTATCAGTGTTTAGCATATATTTTGTCTACATGACCGTTCTGACCGCAAGAAATACTGTTGAAATCCAGAAAAAATGTTAAAATCTACAGGTTGATAATGAGAATTACATAAGGTAAAATGACAGGACTCTTCCCCTCTAAAAACTGTACCTACACCATCATCATTTTGTAAAGCTGATGACAGAATGCCACTGTTCTCTTAAAATTAATAACAGAGTAGCATAAAATAGTGTGCATTTCTGAGAAATTCTGGGTTAGAATCTGGTTCCCCAGAACTTTCCTCTTCTATTAAATTCCCTTAAAGCCTCAGTATATGCACATTTGTTATTATGATGTAAAATCACTTCGCCCACCCCACAATTTAGCAAGGTATGAAGAAAGAAAGATCGTTAACAAACCTAGTTACTTAGTATAAACAACACACAAAGGCAGCCTAGCAAATCGAGTTGTTTGGTATGCATAATATATGATAAAAGATTAGTGATTTTCAACTCCAGACAATAACCTTTAAAGAATGTGAGAACAAGAATCATATAATTTGTTCTCATGATGTACCAGTTAATGGCGTGGAAATAACTGCTCAAAAAGCTGCAAGAATTGTTAAAACTATGGCAAACGATTGCCACAAGATTTTTTTGTAAGAAAATAAGAAAATCCTGAGTTGCAACAAGAGACCCTGGGCAGGCCAGGGGTAACGAGACAGAAGTGTCCAGTGGGTTGCACAACATCTGAGCCTTTGTATATTATTAGTTCTTAGAACAAGTGTTTGAAGTGCAGATAGCAAACATAATATTACACACTGTTTGGACTAATGTGTTTGGCAATTCTGTTGAAATCCCTTCAGTAACTATATCCACATATGCATTGTATTTAGCCACAACTTATCAGTATGCCACTGGAGTAAACTTGGCTAAAATTTTGTGACCAAAGGATTACATGGTTTCCCCACAGTAAAGTTTATAGAAAAGCCTCCCATGCATAAGCCTCTGCAAGAGATGGATGACCAATTTGATGCATTGGTTAAGGAGCCACCCAAACAATGACCAAGATCTTCCATCATAATTCGTATTGTACTATTTTATTATATTTATTATACTAAATAACCATGTGATTGTTGTACACACTTGTGTTGATGTCACCCATTTAACCCAACAAATATGACGATTTCCATGTCCATATGGATTATGTAATCCTGTACGGATTTATGGAAGGAAACTAAATGATATGATATGATATGATATGATTTTGTCCCCCTTAGTATTATACTCAAAACATTCACTTCACCTCTTTTTGTAGCTTGATTTTCTCTTGTTCAACTTTAGTAGCTTGTTCCAGTTTCTGTCTTAGGGATACTCCTTGCTGCTGTTCTTTTTGTAATTCAGCCTTAAGTGACTCTATTCTCTGCACAAACACTGAAATTTCCTCCTGTTTCTTAATGGCAGCCACTATAACAACACAATCACGGGAAATGTGAAGTTACCTCTGTGCATTACACCATGAAGGCACAAGGGGAAATGGAGTTGAAGTTCCATGCATTCTTAAGCTTGACAGCTAAACAGGTTTGTTGTCATCTTTTCTTATCACACGTTTTTACTTTCAATTTACTGTACCAAGTACTATTCGAGAAAAGTACCTCATGATCTCTGACAACCAGATGAAGATGGTATGTCGCAGTAGTTACAAAAAGATGGAGCATCATCACACTATTCTGTGCTGGTTTGTATTAATTAGACGGAAGCTGTCACAGTTTTTTTAACAGACAAATTGGACAGAATGGATGCCACAGTTTTCAGCTTTTGGTGATATGGATTTATTTCTCTGGGGTATATAAAATGAACAGAAATGAGAATAATAATCAGTTTATATTTGTATTTGTTTGTGTTGCTTGAATAACTATGCAAAATATAATGCATTGGAAAAATATATTTATTTACTTCACTAAATTCATGAAAATGTTAACCATCTCCTTAAAAGGAATGTACTAATCTGAATGTCACTTAGATCTGTGAACTATTTGTGCACACTAACCTTTATCAGCATTAATTTTTATGACCTCCTCCTCTAAATGCCTTTGGCTGTCTGATAACTTTTCCACTTCTTTAAGTGCTCTATTCCTTTCTTCTTCTAATTTTTTCTTGTCTTCTTCCAACTTCTTTCTTTCATCAGTCCATACATTCCTCTCATCCCCTAGCTTTCTGCAGTCTTTTTCTGCTTCCTTCTTGCCTGTGAAATAAATAATTTATTCTTTCCAGCTGTATACATTTCAGTGTCAGGATAATGAATAATTTGTATATTTAGTTACCTAGATAGAGTGAGTATGTGTTATAGGATAAGGTTAAGTTTATAAATAATATGAGAATACATCAGTAACAAATGCTTAGTTTATATTTAATGAAACATACTATCAACCCCATCAACTGCCTTTCATTTGGTGTGACATAAGGCAGGGATCAGCAAGTCCTGGGCACCTTGCCACCTCATACTTCCTGGAGTATAATTCTGAAGTTTTTAACATAACCTGAATATTTTAAATTTGTGGTTTTAGTTCTGTTTTTATCCTGAAGATAACAGATTCAACCAATGACAAAATGAGAAGCCTTTCTTTTCATAAATAACCAGCTGCCAGAAAAATATGGAATGTTGTGATTAGGCATAACTAGTGATTTGAAGTCATTAATGCATTGTGTATTATACAAGGTTCCTTATGTTTGTTACTGTGGAAATATTCACACAAGGAAGTGCTGAATAATGCTTTGCGCTTGTGTCTGAGTAATCTGCCAAATATTACCATGCATTACACTCTGACAACCAGTTCCACAGCTGCAGTCTTTAGTAACCAAAAATTTCTTTTGTCACAGAGCAACATTATGGGAAGAATGTAAATGATAACTAAAAAAAGAGAAACTACCCACCTGACAGAAAAAGAGGATTGGAGGGTAACAGTAGGTCGAATAGTAGTTAAATAATTTGTGATGGTGGAAGGCAGACAGAACTGGATGAGGGTCATTTCTCTTTTTTTTATGGAGCTTCATTACTAGGAACATGTAACAGGTGGGTTCCACTTACACAGCAGTATGACTGCAGACATGGAACATTTGGGTTCAGCTACTACAGAATCTAGTCAATTAGTAGTTAATAAGCTACAAGGAATTTAATAGAGTATTAAAATATACATAATATAAAAATATTTCTATTGGTTGAGACTGAACATTTCAGCTTCTCTTACATTATGATTGTGTGCTGTATTCTCATTACTTGGAACACATAGTAAGGATATCTCAACATTCAACTACATAACATTACTTGCCATATTCAAGGTCCTCAATGTCTCTGATAGCCTTCTTCCTTTCTTTTTGTGAGTTCTCCTTTTCTTCTTTCAACAATTTCTCCAGTTCTTCCATTTCTTTCTTTGTCTCATTCAGCTTCTCCTGGAACTTTACTTTCTCTGCTTGCCATACCTTGTCTTCAGTGGATCCTACCCTTTCCTGTAATTTTGATTTCTCCGTTTCTGATTTCTTGAGCACAACCAGTACCTCACCTTTGAGAGAAACAGAACAAATGAATTATACTATCACTGGAAACCTTCATAATATGGAATAAATGCTCTTTATTAGGCACTACTTATCTACTAGCTGTTTCCAAGGAGACACCTTGCATAATTTTACCATATTCATATGGGTTGCACAAGATATTTCAGGTAGGTGTAAGCATCTATTCTGTATATGGCATTGCTGTTCAGCTAAATGGTGCTCCTAAGATGACTGCTCTTATTACAGTGCACTTTCAAGAATAACACTTACATTATGATAAAAAAGAATGAAGAGGGCTTTATAACAGGGTAACACATCCTGTTGAAAAACCATCATCAGTACTGTATTGTACCAACACTGTTACTTCTATTAGTATTGCTGCTCCTGCTCCTGCTGCTGCCACTGCTGTTACTACTACTACTTCTCCTATACTACTACTATTACTACTACTACTACTACCACTACTACTGCTACCACTACTACTAACAGCACCACCACCACCATTACTACTAATTACACCATATACTGTGATTAAGAAACATGTCTGAAACTAATCAAAAGTACAACCAGTATCACAAAAGTATCTAATGTGTTTTCAAGTGAAAATATATGAGAATGACACCCATAAATTCCTATTATATTTTCTCTTATATTAAGACCAAATGTTCTTTTTATTGGTTTTTGTGTGTATCAATGAAAACCCAGGCCTTTACTGAATCATCACAGGTCTCATGCTACCACATACTAATTTCAGCATTTAACAGTGTCATAGAATCACCAATATAATAATGGGCATACCAATTTCTGTTTCAAGTTCTTCTACCATTTTTTTGAGCTGCACCTTGGAGGTCAAGTCTGTTGGCTTTTTTGGTGTTCGCTGCTTGTAAAATTTGGCAGCAGTGGAAACTGCTTCATCTTTCAATCGTTTCATAGCTTGGGTCATATTTTCGTTATCTTCCTCCAACTGTAACATCAATAACGAACTAGTAATATTATCACAAAGAAATATCTGGGCCTAATAAAGAGGGAAACAAAATGGAGATAATCACACAATGAAGAGCTGTGCAATTTATAGTCTACATGTAATAATGTTATGGTGGTTGAAATGAGAACTGTGATACTGGGATACATGAAACATGTAGCATGAAGAGGAGGAAGGGAAACAGGAACTTGTGGTTCATAAATCTAAATGCAACAGGTAACTTTCGAAAAATTAGTGCAGTTGAAAGGATAATACTAAAGTAAGTCCTATGAGAAGCAGCTGTGCAATAAGGAACTAGACTGTGCTTGCTCAGAGTAGGAACAAACAGTGCACTTTTGTGAACATGGTAATAAATGGCTAAATAATTGCCAGTTTTGCAAAGAAAGTTTTGTATCATACAGTCTATTAGTGATGTATTACAACGAGAGCAACCTAGGCAAATGGTATACGAGCTCTAGAAATATTTGCATTGAAATGAACAGATACAAACAATACATACTGTAACAGTACTGACCTTCTTTGCTTGAGTCTTGTATTTGTCCAGCTCCTCCACTTTCATCTTGATCTCTTTCTTCAGTTTGTTAACTTCTATTGTGTCCTTGACTCCTGGCTTCTTTTTCTGATCTACTTCGGCTGTTACTTTGGCAGCCTCTTCTTTCTTTAATTTAACTTCCAGCTCCTCCATCTGCAATAGTAATAGAAGAGCATTTTTATTTTATTTTCTCCAACTGTGTTGGAGAACAAAGTACTGACAAGAATACTTACAACTGGGAGAGAGAAGGAAACAGAAAAATGAACAAACTACATAAAGAAGAAGCTGATCATCTGTACTCTTCATGTATGCAAATAACAATAGTTAGAAACACGAGGGGGTGCTGATAAGTCCTTAGCCCAACCAGGAAGGAAACAAGCTACTGCAACTAAACTCGGGATTTATTCAACATACTCCCCATGATGTTCAGTAAACTTCTTAGCCCGTTACTCTAACCTTTGCAGGCCATTCAAAAAAAATTCAGAAGGCTGTCCATCCAACCAGGTCTCCACGGCAGCAATGACCTCCGTGCTGGACGAAAAATGGCGGTCTTTCAATTGTATTTTCAGTCCAGGGAACAGGCGGTAGTGTGATGGGGGCCAGATCCGGAGAACATGGTGGGTGATCAAGACATTGGAAGCCCAGGTAGGCCAGTGTCTTCTGGGTTGCAAGTGCCTGGTGAGCCGGGGCATTGTCGTGCAAGAACAAGACCGCCTTGCTGACCTTCCCGTGGTGTTTTTCCTTCAATTGCACCAGTAGAGATGAGTAATACTCCGCATTTATAGTTTGGCCCTTTGGAATACAATCAATGAAGAGGATGCCGTCTTGATCTCAAAAATTGAGGCAAGAAATTTTATAGCGGATTTTTACAATCGGAATTTTTTGGCATGGAGTGAGCCGCCATACCGCCACTTCATTGATTGTTGCTTTGTCTCCAGGTCATAGTGATAGAATCAGGTTTCGTCCATGGTAACCAATCGCGACAGGAAATCATTTGGATCGCACCGAAAAAATTCCAAAAGTTGCTCAGACGACTGGCACCATTGACGTTTTTGATCCGCGTTCAGGCATTTCAGGACCCACTTCGCGGAGAGCTTCCACATGTCCAAATCTTCATGAATGATGGATCCAATCCGCTCACGTGAGATGCCCAGTCGCTCAGTTATTGATTTAGCCGAAATCCGGCGGTCTTCCAAGATTAGCTCGTGAATTTGATAAATAATCTCTGGGGTGGTCACTGTTTTGGGTCATCCAGGACGAGGTGCATCACAGGTGGAGATATCACAACGTTTAAACTGGATCACCCAGTTTTTGATGGTGGCATACGATGGTGCATATCCCCTAATGTTTCTGTCAAAATGGCGTGAATTTCCGTCGGCGCCTTACCTTCCAAGAAAAAAAACTTGATCACAGCTCACATCTCCATGTTGTTGAAATCGCGCGCGTCGCCTGACATGCTTTCTTTCAGCCTCTGTAACAAGAAAAGACTTGCAGTTCGGCACAAGAACAGACTCCTCTTTCCAACGACACTATCGATTCCATCCTACAAAATTGGGTAGTAGGTCGGGTGAAGGACTTATCGTAATAAAATATAAGAAAATGACATGTCTGAATAAATGCCCATTGGTCAGACTGAGGGCACGATTGACAGACCACGTGTGGAAAGATATAAAAATGACAGAGGGGAAGTATGAACACAGATATAGGACAAGATCTTACAAGAGGACACAGGAAATTAGCCACGTCTTTCTTATACGATGAGCCATCTAAAAGGGAATGTGAATGGATAGCAAGAAAAGTGTGCTACGTAACCTTGCTGTTAGCCTCTGTAAGCTTCGTTTCTAATGATGCAATTTTTATTTTTAACTCAGTTTCATTATCAGGTTCTGAAGGACCCTTTCTAATCCTCTGAAGTTGCAGTTGCTTGTTTTCTGCTACCAGCTTCTCATTTTCTGATTCCAATGTTTGAGTCTTTGTTCGCAATATTACTGCCTCTTGTTCTATCACCTGGAGTTGACGCTTCAAGTCCAAATTCTGCTGCTCACTTCCACTGTCCAGAGATCTGAAATATGTTTACAAGCATCTGTTTTTCCAAATATGTAACTGTGTTCTTATTTATGCCTACAGAATTTAAAATAAATATATAAAAATGTCATAAATAAAGAAACATTTTTGGTAAAAAATTGCCCACACACACACACACACACACACACACATATATATATATATATATATATATATGAAACAATACACACTTCAACAAGTCAGCAGGAACAATTTGCAATGGTACCAAGCTGGAGATGGTTTTCTGTAACACAGTAAACAGAGTCAGTTTGAGAGTAACAAAACGTAATGCACAGAAAGCAGATATACGTTCCCATCTCCAGCCATGTTGATTGACTATGGCTAGCTTGCATAAGGCTGTAACTGTACTTTACCACATACCTTATACAGCTTCCAACAGATTTTGTTGCAGTTTGATATGGGAGGCTTCCACTATTTTAATTTCATTATTCCAGTCTTCAACCATTCAACAATTCAAAGAATGCCACTGGTAATTCTGAGCAAATTTAATGGTGTATACCATTTCTTATCTTGTTCAACTTTCAAACAAGATGCAGTGAGTGGTAAGATTCTAGCTCAGAACATGCTACACAATGGCAAGAGGCCAGATCCCTAGTTCATTCACTCATTCATTTCACATTCCATTGATCTTATACAGATGTGGAAATAGTCATGTAATAACAAGCAAGTGTACATTCAGTATAAACTGTGCCTTATTGTAGTGTCATAGTTTAGTTTTACTAGGAATTATAAGTACTATAATTAAAATAAGCCTAGGTAATAATTAAATTGAAAGTGATATCAACACATATTATGAATTAAAATATTCCTTCAGACTGTAAAAGGAGTTATGTAACAAATATCTTTTTAATGCTAGTTTAAATTCATTTTTATCACCAGATAAGTCTTTAATAGTTTTTGGTAAATGACTGTAAATCTTGATTCCTTGGTAACAAACACCTTTTTGGTATACTGTCAAGTTTGCTGCTGGTAAGTACAAATCAGAAGTTTGCCGTGTTGTAATTGATCCCTAATCCTGCTGGAAACTAAGCGTAGAACACACCTGCTCACTTCATAGGGTCAACCTGGTTCACGAGCATTTTAATATATAATTACAGAAATGAAATGAAATGAAATGAATGAAGTGTAAGGTGCAAAAATTGGCAGCACTCACTTGCTCTTCTGAATAGAGCCCTTAGAAAACCTCTTCTGAGTAACTGTCAGTTCAGCATGCAGTCTCTCACAGTCTCGCTCCTTCTCTATCAGTTTCTTTCGTACTTCTGACAATTCTTCTTCCAAAACCTAAAACCCATGAACATATTAACACTGCATATTATAGTATAATTAAGGAATGTGTAAATAAGGAAACAATTACACACTTGGCAATCAAGATAAAATAAATAACTGTAAACATAATTGGAAACAAAATTTGAAAAATCAAAACAAATATTTGGAGGTGATGGCTGTGATGGTAAGATATCATAATCCATCACCAGCCTTCATTATTAAGGTCAAGTTAGCTGGCTACAGATATTAAAAACAGAACTTTTTCAAGTCCTTCCATGTATATTTTCCTGTTCGATTTATATTTTACAATCGTTCATGTCAGAGCTCATTCTTTTAATATAATCTTGTCATTATTTTGTGAGCAGCACCAAATCATGTGTGTATGGCAACTGTGTAGTGCTGCCATTTACAGGAACTTGAAATTTGTTTCCATGGATGGAATCACATACATTATTTTTTGGGCACATTTTCTCAGCATAGACATAAAACAAAAATCTTCACATCAATTTAAATGTGTACTCAGTTTATAATGTTTATATATTTTAATATATAGGAATATACAGCCTTCATTTATATATATATATATCTTCAAGCAGAGTGCAATGCATCTGCTTCTAAGGCATTGCTTTCTCTTTCGAGTAATGGATGTTGGAGAGAGTCCAGAAACCTTGTCACACAAAACATTTTCAATTTATTAAGCTTCCTGTATCTGACACAGATTATTCTCTTAATACATTATTAAGTTTTACAATTCACATCAACACATGCACTTGCCTGCATGCACACATGCAAGTGAACATGCTGGTGTGTGTGCATACACACACACACAATGGTAAAGTTACTTCACTTTAGGTAACATCAGAACAGCAACCTATGAAAAATTTCTTTAATTTTTGAGTATTGCATTACATGGTGTTTGTAAGGAACACTACTACCACATGAATCTTTATCAACAGATGGTTCTTTGGAGGTAATGTTGATGCCTGAACTTTAATCTGGATAGGCAGTCTAAATTTATGGTATCAAGAACATTATCGGCATTAACAGAATATTACTCTCACCTTGAGCTTTTGGTCATGTAGTGCATTCCCTTTTGTGGGTTCAGAACTTGCTAATGGGGCTAATGTATTTTTTTTTGCAGTCTTCTCTGTGAGTTTGTCCTGAAGTTCCTTCAGTTTTTGTTTCATGTTCTCCCCTTCACTTTCCAATTCCTCCACTTTCCGCCTCAACACTGCTGCCTCCTATAAAAAGTATGCAGACAATTTCTATGATGTGGCACCACATACATATTGTTAACTTGTAGATTATTGAATCAGATTATGTAAATTTTGAGGTCATGTGTGGCTAGTTACATTTTATAAATATATATTAGTAGGAATGAGAACAAAGCAGAACATTTGTTTGTAAAATTATTAGTTTATAACTCTTGTTAGTGCTGGTCCCAGTGGCTGCATGGTCTAAGATGTATGTCTGCAGCCACTCACCTGCTGAGACTGTGGGTTCAAATCCCTGCTGGGGGCATGGATGATTATCTGGTGTGAGTGATGTGTGTTGTCAGGCAGAGGTCTCTGCAATGAACTGATAACGCATTTAAAGTAGTGCTATCGACTTTACTATATTGTTGTGTGCGATCTAGAAACCTCAAGAATGAGGAGGCCATGCCCCACATTGGGTCACAGTGCCACAGAAAAAAACTCTTGCTAGGCTCTCTGTACGCATATGTAATACAATGCAGAAAAGTGTGTGCTGTTGGTTTTAGTTAATCAACAAAATACACAAATGAAACATTGTGTTTTGTCATGTAACAAACTCCTGACTGATTACTAGGTAATAAAGCCATTCACCTTCTGAAGACTGACACACAATTGAATTAACTAACTACCTCACCAATAATATGGCCTGTTCATTACAATGACCTTATGGTTAATATCATAGAGAAAAATAATTGCTTTTTATTTTTAGAACTGTATTAAACACACAAAATTCAGAGTTTCTGAATGACATAGGAGTCAGCACAGATTCTCACCAGTGGGTTTCAAATGGCTAAAACAAAATTAGTGAATATTTGTTTTGGGGGCGATCGTGACAAGCCTTGAGGAACGCGCACTGTGCACAGCGGTCTTCCTTGACGTCGCCCAGGCGTTCGACAAAGTGTGGCATATCGGCTTGCTGTATAAACTGAAGGCCTCCCTCCCAGGCCCATATTATCTGCTCCTGCAGTCGTACCTTACTGACCGTTACTTCCAGGTCTGGTATAATGGCATGTGCTCTGACTGCTACGAGGTGAGATCCGGTGTCCCCCAGGGCAGCGTTCTTGGCCCCCTGCTCTACTTACTTTTCACCGCCGATCTACCTACGACAGACTATACCACCATCGCGACTTTTGTGGATGACATGGGGCTCCTGGCGGTGCATCGTGATCCTGCCGTCGCATCCCAGCGCCTTCAGAGCCACTTAACCCTCCTCCACAACTGGTTCACACTGTGGAAAATCTGTGTCAACCCGGCGAAGTCTGCACATGTTACCTTCACCACACGACGCGTTACTTGCCCTCCTGTATTTCTGCACACCACCCCAATCCCAGTCAAGCACAATGTTAAGTACCTCGGGTTACATCTCGACTGCCAACTGACCTGGCGTAAACACATCCAAACCAAGCGCCAACACCTCGACCTCAAACTACGAGCCATGTCCTGGCTTTTAGGTCGTCGCTCCCAACTCTCTCTTCCAAACCAACTTCTCCTTTACAAATGTATCCTCAAGCCCGTGTGGACATAC
>Ga0131853_10019108_pt1 | contig 12467 bp, 3 predicted proteins | sample TergutLab28metaG_FD_92764 | JGI IMG/M metagenome (GOLD analysis project Ga0131853, IMG submission 92764) | Labiotermes labralis P1 segment gut microbial communities from Petit-Saut dam, French Guiana - Lab288 P1 (version 2) (version 2) | ecosystem: Host-associated > Arthropoda: Insects >...
AACGTTGTTCCTCTCTTTTCTTCAGTACCCAAGCTTCACTGCCAAATTTCAATGCTGCTTTAGCTGTAATGTTGTGAATTCTTAACTTTGTTTCTTTGTTCATTTGTTTTCCAAAATGTCTCCGTATAGCTCTGTTTATTTTGTTATATGTTTGCAATTTGTCTTCTAAATCACTTCCGTATTCTGATATGCGATATCCCAAGTATTTAAAATCTGTTACATGTTCAATAATACTCGTAAATTCAATTTCATTAAATTAATATTCATATGTAACTAAATAACTGACTAAACAATCAACTAACTACATGGAGCAGAGTCCTTCCTGAGAAGCTGACAGGTCCATATCTAGTTAAGAATTTCCACGCTCTTTATGGAAACCGAAAGTTCATTATCGCATTCACAACAGCCCGCCACCTGTCCCTATCCTCAGCCAGACCAGTTCAGTCCATGCCCTTCATCCCGAGTCTTGGAAATCCATTTCAATATCATCCTCCCATCCTCGCCTTGGTCTTCCAACTTATCTCCTTCTCTCAGGTTTCCTCTCCAACAACCTGTATGCACCTTTCCTCTCTCCCATACATGCTACATGCCCTTCTATCTCATTATTCTTGATTTGATCACCTGAATAATAAGTGGTGAGGAGTATCAATCACTAAGTTCCTCATTATATAGTTTCCCCCACTCCTCCTTTGCCTCTTCCCTCTTAGGCTCAAATATACTCCTCAGCACCCTCTTCCCGAACACCCTCATCTTATTTTTATTTCCCAATATGAGCGACCAAGTTTCAAACCCACACCAAACAACAAGCAAAATTAAAGTTCTTTATATTTCAGTATGTTTATTTTTGGATAGAAAGTTGGAAGAAAAAATATACCTTGAATTCAGTCTGCTCTTCGTTTATTCACGAATGGAATTTTGTTAGGTTGTGGTTTGTATCAAATGTTTGAACTATTCCACCGTTTCAAAAGGCTTATTATCTATCTTTATGTTGTGATTCTGTCGTGTATTCTGATATCGAGAAATGAAATTCTCGAATATTTGTTAAAAAAAAATCACAGTTCTAATAAAATCAAATCAATTTTTTTTATTATCATGTACATACATATAGCTGCAACGGGTAATATACTGGTTTTCTCAGTATACGTAAATTCTCAGAGATAAGAAAATAAAAACTGTACAGTCACGTCTGTTGGTGAGAGTACTATACTGACATATATAGAAATGTATTTTTTTAGTTTTGAAGATCAAATAAATGCATACAAATGAAATAAGTCTAAGAAAAAAAGGCACTGAAGATATTATTTCAGGTAAGGTCATACACGTTTACTCCAGTAAAATTCTAGCAGGAGATGCTGAATCACCACGTAGTATATGCTACTGTCAGGGTGGTTAAATAAACTACAAAACAAGAAACCGGGAGGTAAACAAAGTAAAAATAGATATTTGATACATAAAACATATTACTAAACCACTCTTGCTCCAAAATGCATTAACGTGTTTTCACTCTTTTAGTACAACCAAATTTCAAATTTTCCATGCTATTAAAATATAGAGTCTCTTTCATTTATTCCAAACAATCAGGGTGCGCATTAAATAAAGTTATAATCAAAAGAGGGAGTTGCACATAACTTAAAAATAAGCAAAAGTCTACCGTAGGTAAATTTTTGTGCTCTTTAATATAAGGCATTTGCAGCTCTCGCATTTTATTCATATAATCTTGGGAGTTCTGTCCATATTCCGAGGAGGGTGGAAGAAGATAGAGGAGGGTAGGACAGAATGTCAAGCTTTCCTCTTGATGACAGTCAGCCAGACAGGCAGACGTTGTCATGGGCCACTGCCACCCCTAAAGCTCTCTCCCTGTCTCTCTCACTCTCTCTTTCTCTCATTGCATTACGACGAGGATTTACTGAGTTATGACGAGGCATGTCCATTTGGGGGACACTTCCACCCTCTCTCCGTGTGCTCTGGTAGCACAGGGATGACATCACCACACTTCGCCAACTGAAAATATACCGTATGGGGAGCAAAACATCCCAGACAAGATGGTGAAATAAGTAAAACCTCTTCTGTCAGAAACATCATTTTCTTTACCGAATAACAATTCCTTCAAAATTAGTAACACTTTGTGGCATTAAATGGTGCTGCGACATATTCTTGTACTTTCATATACACGTGTCCGTGCGTCGTGAATCGAATTTAATAATTGTCCAACAAGATGCGACTTATTCAGTTTATTACATTTCTGTACGCAGCTCTACATGTTTCGGGTGTTGACACCCATCATCAGGAGCCCGTACAATTGTAATTGCAGCTTCTGGTCTTGATTAACCGGATCTACTGCCATCCGCTTTCGTTGTCGAGTTGGAACTCAAGCGGATGGCAGTAGATCCGGTTAATCAAGACCAGAAGCTGCAATTACAGCTGTACGAGCTCCTGATGATGGGTGTCAACACCCGAAACATGTAGAGCTGCCTACAGAAATGTAATAAACTGAATAAGTCGCATCTTGTTGGACAATTATTAAATTAGATTCTTGTTCATTTCGTTTATTAATCTGCCAATAAAATTTAGGCACATCTGTGAGAGTAAGCCTACAAATGTTTTAATTTTTTTGTGACATAAAGTACTTAATTCCTCTTGATGTCATTAAATTGCAGTCAGTAGTTACTGCAGGTGTAAAGTACGTGTCACAAAATTATTACCATTTCAGTTGTTAGGCAGTGTAAAAGTTAATGTTCACCCTATAACTGGTCATGAAATCCCAGAGAGGGGAGTGGTGGTATAGCTCTGCTCTTTCTTTAACCCCAACACTAGATTGGGTAGGTGGTCAACGCCAGCTCCCGTTCGCTTTGCGCCCGGTAGAGTGACCCGGTACACATTGGGTGGGGGCCTGGGTCGATCCGGACGGATGCGGCAAGTTTTGCCCCCCCCCCCCCTCCACCGCCGGAAAGCGACACGCAGACCGTTCGACCCGGAGCGAGTCGTTATGTCGACTACGCTATCCCGGCCAAATGTTCAGCTGTGTAGTGTAAGAAAATATGTAATATTTATCATTCTTCTTTAAATGTTTACTGTACCGGAAATAATCTTTTAATGAATGTGTCATTTCTTAATCACATCTACTTGAATGTAATAAGTAATACATTAAATCTGGTAAAGAAATTTTGGACTTCACGTGGTTTTGTACTTAATTCATTATTTTATTTTAGTTTGGACTTAACAATACCAAATTCTTTAAAAAGCCTTTCTAGAAATTCTCTAGATGAAGCCTGTAGACTCAAGGACATAGAGACGCTTCAGAGGTTAAACGACGGTTACACTTCCGAATGTCCGGAGCAGGTCGACTTTTAACCTAGTCGGATTTGAGAATACGCGTTGTGAAATGTAACGTATATGCAACGGAAAGTTGGAAGTTGAAATCAAAACTCACCACACACTGAAACCTGATCGGCCGCAGCATGACCGCACTGTCGTCTGTGTTATTGCCCAACAGTATTCTTCCACCACCTTTGTCCCACTGCGCTTTCATTCCCGCAAAGGAAGTTTTGGTGCGCCTTTAATAAATACTTCATTTTCATATTTTCCAATTTTATACTTTTTTAAAATGTCTTAAATCTGAAATTTCTTAAGTTTAGGGGTTTTAATATACGACAGTTCTTAATGTGCTCGTTTGTACATTAATTACTATAATTACTGCTTCAAAATCACGCTAAAATACGTATGCCCGGAAGTCTATAAGCTCTCTCTTTTTTGTACCCTCTGTTTAACAAACGAATGTAAAGAGTTTGGTGTTTTATGTAGCACAGTCTGGTTACTTACGAGGTATACTGTATCGAGTGAAAATCCATTATCAGAATTTAATACTTATATGTGCGTAATTACAAAAACCACTTTTCTAAAATACCATTTATGAAGCTTCGAAATCTATTAGAATTTACTTAATAGTAAAGATTTAATCGGCCAGGGTCCGTAGTTCAAATCTCGTACTAGGCAACCAAGAAGGTGAGGAGATAAACTGGTCTTCGAGCGTTGGCTAGTATATATATCTATATTGAAAGAGAAGAGGTAAAGTTTGTTTGGTGTGCGCACATGCATTTGCCAGGCTAGATGAATGAGACTGTTCAGTTCCCCCTCCCACACATGAATTGATTCTCTGTTTGCGATATCAGCTATGGGCAAGTGTTCACTGTTGGTATCTGTATCACTAAGACTTAAGAGGTAGCAGGTGTGCAGAGAAGTTGGCTGTTCGCAGTTTTGAATGCTAGATGAACAACGAGCAAACAAATGTTGTTGGTGCCGGAACCAAAAGTTGTGGTGTTCGAACCACAGTGAATAAAGAGTATTGAAAGAGCAAAGCGACTTCTAATTCTCCTGTTTATTCTTTGAGAGGGATCTGTGATTACGACGAGCTAGAAATAGTTGTAACCGAAGTCGGGCAAGTCAGACAGACGGTAACAAGATTCAGTTCTTAAATCTCAGCAAATTAAATGGAAAAACTGTTGTTTCCACGGACTAAGATAAAAGGACGTTAAATTTTACAGTATATCAGGGTAGAAATTTTTCATCAAATTTATGTCAACACAAATATTGAAAATTTGACCCTTTTAAATTGTGACGCCATGTATATTGGTAAATAAATACAGACACATTGGAGGACGTGGCTACTTCCGTACTCTTAGACTGCTACCACTAGCAGTCCTTCCAGTATATCGGTCGCTGTAATTGTCGTACGATAAACAAGCGGACAACCTGTAGTGTTGGATTATGTGCTGAGTAATTTTAATCATTCTTCATGAAATTATGGTGTGTCTGTCTCACCAACAATGAGGTATATGCCGAAAAACATGGTCATCTTGCTGAGCGGTGCTTAAAGTTTGCTTATTTATCAAACAACCATTACTTTTACGATTCGTCACCACATAATATCCCACAAAACTCGAATCTTCTCTAAAGGAATTACGAAAACCTGAAAATATATATTATGAAATCTTTGTAGATAAGTGCATAATTTTATGTCTTATTTTCACGGTTTATGTCTTAATATTACTGCATCGTGTCTGAGTGCTTCGGTCCGCATTTATGGCCTATTTCTGGTTCTGTGTTGTTGTGTATTCATAGCAAAAGCTATAATTTCCTTACCAACAGCACTCATTTCGCGGAATGACATGCAATACACAGAATGCTTCACGTTATGATGAAACTAGTTTCTATTTACGTCTTCCTGAGAGGCTTTGTATGTCCTTCTGGACTTGATGATGAAGAGATAAATGGAATCACATTAGAGAACAGCGCGATGGCAAGAGCTGACCGCAACACAACCTTGTGCGTATATCTAACACATGGGTAATCTTATAGCCACGCCGATAAGTACATTATTTCAGGCTAACACAGTCTTTTCTTGTGCCATAAACGTCACTTCATTTCTTTTTCTTTGCAGGTAAGTCCAACAGTAAATATGGAGAACAGGTGGTGTCACTGGGTTGGCACTTTTATTTGGAGCAACCGTATGAGAATAGAGGTAGGATACTGACTACCTAAATGAAAAACTCTTTGGCCTAGATTTCATTGTTTTACGCTTATGAAGATCTTGTATTTAATTACGAATGATTATTGTCAGCGTGATATAAAGTAGAAGGTTAGAACTGTTTCCTATATTGTTTTTTTTACAAATAGTTACAAACTTTAGAAACATCTGAAGTTGCAACAATTGTCATTTTTGTTTATTTTTCTGCTTAATCTTAAAATCTGAGTTTTCTTTATTTCGTTGAATTTTAAGGTGCAAGGAATTTACCATTACAGAATGAAACAATAGGCCTGACATGTTCTGCTTTTCTTGCTCATAATCATGAGAATAAATAAGACTGAACCTTAATAGTATGCTTTCCTGTCAACTAGTTTTGCATTACCCGTATGTTATTTATTGTGGGGGAACTTAGTTTATTGCGCATTTCCGAATTATTAGAAAAGATAGTTCGCAATAACGTAACACTTAGAAATACCAAAGAGGGAACATGTCGCCTGAGGTGGAGGGTTTTGCGAGTTGTGTTCGAATATAATGCTGGCAACTTGGAGTTCAAGTTTGGGGCTTGGACCTTACTCATAGCCTTGGCAGTGTTCACTAGCCTGAATATTCACAAAAGAATTCCACTAAATTCAAGGAATTATTAGGGCCCACGAGGACAATATCATGCCCCAGTGAAAAGATGTTTTTTCTGGGCTCACATCAAGGGTGGACCTACTAAAATTCTTGAACTAAATCGGAAAGACTAGATGACAGTTGCAGAGAGATTTGGGATTGGTCTGAAAGGGTTGATTTATACAATCGTCAAATAATAATAACCACCGAGAAGGGCAAAAGAGTATAGAATACAGTGTAGGTTAAAGCAAATTTATTGAAAACTGAAGTAGTTTGTACATATGGTTAGCTGTGTGTTTCGAGGGGTTAAAAATGTGGCCTTCTCTAAGCCATAAAACAGATGAAAATTGTAGTCATGCACATCGAAACGGCTGAAGGCACTTTTCTACCAGTCACGGTCTCTGTTTAGGTTCACCTCGCTCACACATTAGACGGAGCGAGGGAAATATTACTGTGTTCGAGAAGAGAAATTATAGCATGCCGGTAACTGAGCCTGTAGACTGAAGGCGATCTTTAGAAACATATTGATGTGAGGGGGGAAGATAACGAAGCAAATTATTAAGTATAAGCCAGAATAATAAAGGGAGCTTGGTATGGAAGTCAATGAGTAGAAGCTACATATACTCTCGAGTCTTGCCACTAGAAAGCAGCACAGTATTTTAATATGCAGGCGGACGATTAATCTTTTGAAAACGTGGCGATATTCAAGTATCTGGAAGAGTAACAAAACAGAGCAGGAAGAAAGTTAATCAGTTAAAGCGTGGATTTTCTTCTGGATGATATAATGAGAATTAGTTTCGTGTCTTGAAGAGAGAATTCCATCTCCTTTAAAAATTCGACACCTGGTGTTTAAGGAAAATATTACCGTTTATTCTGAGAATTATACAGTTCTCGTAAACACGACATGAAGGAGAAGTTTAAATTTTCTTAATGTTAAAACCTTTGTCCATTCAACAATCCACATGATTTAAACGGCCATACTTGCTGATAACCAATTCAGAATCTGTAACTTCCATATTCGCGATTTTAAATACATTTTTTTTTCGCAAAACAGCCCCAGTGGGCCAGGGACTCCTCATTCACCAGGTTTCTAGATCAAAACCAATGACGCACCACAGTCGGTAGGACTCCCCTGGACGAGTGATCAGTTCGTCGCAGGGACCTCTATCTAACAACACACAGCGCTCACAAGGGACAGACATCTATGCCGCCGGTGGGATTCGAACCCACAATCTCAGCAGGCGAGCGGTCGCAGACCTACGCCTTAGTTTAGGCACATCAACCAAAGGAACACCATCTAACACAGACCTACACTGGATGTAGCCATTGAAAAGAAAGGATCTTGGAGGGGTCTTTTAGATTCTTGCCCTCCCTCTCACCTCTGCAACATGTTGACCCATTTCGGAGGTAAAATGTGAATCAATCAGTAAGATGCATGCAAAGGGGAATGTATCAACCCTCGCAATACGTTAAAATGCAACATATCAGAGACTAATTTACGTTCATAATGACCATCTAACACGGATTCCAAGTAACTGAGAGGACTTTTTTTTTAAACTAAATAAGAATATTTTCTTCGACCGGTAACAATGAACAGTACTTCACTTCGGCAAATGTTGTCGGCGTAACGTTGACAGTGTACTGAAACAAGCGGATTTTAATGTAAGTTCAAAAATATTTCGTTTTTAAATACCTATTATAATCTTAACATTCATAGGTCCGTGCATCGCTGATATATTCGCGGAGTAAAACCAAAAAGATGCAAGTTTCAAAATTTATTTATTTCTATGAGACGCTCTACAGGTTTCAGACGGTTTTTCCGTCCATCATCAGAAACACAAAACTGTACATGAAACAGGTATTTGTCACACCAGTACTACTAACTGCTGCTAGCCTGGCCAGGGTGGAACTCGGAGTCATGCGGAATTCCGGGTTCTCGGAGTCACCCAGAACTCCGGGTTCACGGATTCACCCCGGGTTCCCTGAGTCAACACGGAACTCCGGAATCTTTGGGACACCCGGAAATCAGGGTTCATCACCCGGAGCTCCGGGTTCGTCACCCAGAGTTCTGGGTGAATCCGGGAAATCGGTGTTCTGCGTGACTCCGTAAAACCCATAGTTTCGCGTGACTCAGGGAATACGGGGTGACTCCGGGAACCCGGAGTTCCGTGTGAATCCGGGAACCTGAATTACCGGGTGACTGGGAAGCCGTATTAACGAGTGACTCCGGGAACCTGGAGATCTGTGTGACTCCGGGAACCCGGAGTTCCGGGTGACTGCGGGAACCCGTAGTTCCGAGTTACTAGATAAACCTGGAGTTCCGGGTGAGTGAGGGAACCCGTAGTTCCGGGTGACTCAGGGAACCCGGTTTTGCGCGCGACTCGTGGGGCCCTGTGTGACTCCGGGAGCCCGGAGTTCTGGGTGACTCGGGGAACATGGAGTTCCGGGTTACTCCGGGAACCCGGATTTCCGTGTGACTCTGGGAACCTGGATTTCGGCGTGACTCCGGGAACCCGGAGTTCCGGGTTACTCCGGGAACCCAGAGTTCGGGTGACTTCGGGAATCCTGTGTTCTGGTGACTCCGGTAAGCCGGAATTCCGGGCGACTTCGGGTACCCGGAGTTCCGGGTGATTTCAACTCCGGGTTGCTGAAGTCACCCGGATCTTCGGGTTACCGGATTCACCCCAGGTTCCCTAAGTCACCCAGAACTCTTGTTTCCCGGAGTAACACCGGGTTCCCGAAGTCATCCGGATCTCCGGGTTCCCTTGAGTTATCCGGAGTCTCCCGAAACCTGCGGAGGAACCCGGAACTCCAAGTTCCCGGAGTCAATCTGTTTTCCCGGTGTCAATCTGTTTTCCCGGAGTCACCCCGGTTTCCCGAAGTCACCCGGAACTGCAGGTTCCCGGTGTCTCCCGCAGCTCCGTGTGACTCAGGACCCCGTAGTTCCGGGTGAATCAAGGAACCCGGTGGGACTCCGAGAACTCTGACTTCCGAGTGATTCCGCGAACCCGGTGTTCCGAGTGACTCCGGGAACTCGGAGTTCCGGGCTGAGAAATACCTGACTCTCTACGTACTGTACAGTTTTGAGCTTCTTATGATGGATGGAAAAACCGTCTGAAACATGTAAAGCGTCTTACAGAAATAAACAAACTTTGAAACGCTGCATCTTGTTGGTTGAGCTCTGCGAGCCTACGATAATCTTAACGTTTTACAAGTATTTATGATATAATTTTCGCCGCTTTTATTGATGTAGCACAGAATCGGTGTCATGATTTTTTAAATGAAAAAATTCACTCTGTTCCTACAACGAGCTGTCTTTCTGTAAACTTTTCCTTATGTTGCAGGCTACACTTCAACATTTGCAGAAAGTGACAGAAATACAAACACATCTCCCATCCCAACATTCCCTCATTAGTGAATCTGAAGTCTTGTAGATATACTGAGCATGTTGTTTAGACAGTCCACAATATGGTTTCAGGTACTCTGTTTCATATTGCTGCTGTAATCCGTGCCTACTTGAGGTGCTGTCTGAGATCAGCATGCGAAGCAACTGTCATATTGCCCATTGTATTAACATTGCTGTCTCTCTTCAACTTCTCATTTTCTTAGCGCTCTTCTTCAAGGCTGGGATAACTTAGAGTCATAATAAACACAAAAGACGTCAGCTCCCTCTTCTCTAGTATATCAAGTAAAACAAAACGTTATTGCAAACTCCCTTGCTAAGCTCAAATTACGAAACATTTGTGTTTGTATTTTTTTTGTTCGTTCAAGAATACGCTCCCATCTGACGGAGAATTGTTTGCTGATTTGAAAACATGGACAATATTCAGTCTCGCTCCATGCTGCAAACATTCTAACTTCACGAACTCTACAGAAGATGTCTAGAATTTTAATTCGAAGGGAAATAACGTTTAGAAAAACCTTTTAGACTCGCACGAAAACTCAATATAAAGAGTTAATATTCTGTGTGTGTGTGTGCATAAATTGTTAAACATTTCTTATACGTATTGCAGAGACGTAGTGCACATGTGGAAATGTCGATTCGTGGGGTAAAAGTATTTAGCCTGCCTTACCATGTTACAATGAGCCGAACATCGTTGGAATTGCTGGCGTCAGTTACGGACGGTTCATGGCATGCGTTGTAAGTTTATCTGTCAACGTCTATTCGGGAACTTTGGTGATAGATAGGAGGGGAGAGATTTAAATGAGAAAAAGTTAGCAGTTGACAACGGACGCTAGCAATCCAGCGCGAATTCAGTCGCGTACGAGTGTGGTGTAAGTGGGAGTACAGAGAAGTGACTGTGTCAGTTTCCTAGAAATGATCTAGTTGTTTTACTAGATATAGCGCTCCATTATTTTATATCAAGAATAAATTGAGTAAATAAAATAACAAATAAAAAAGAAATAATGAAACTATGTGATTCGGTGAACCACGCCCGTTTCCCGAAAGAGGATCACCTACCAGACAGCACGTCGGGACCGCAAAGTTACAAAGGGTGATCGTGTAGAGTATATGTGTTAAGAATTTAATGAAGTATTTTAAAAAAATTTTTTGCTTCACTGTCATGTAAGCTTAACTTATTCGGAATGCGAGTATAATAAATTATCGAGAATACTCATATTACTTTAAGGTCTTACAAATTATGCCAGCCATTTTCAGCACGTGTTTCAGAGCACAGTTTTTATTCTCCTGTGTGATATTCATCGCTGTTTCCGAAAATCTTATTACCCTGACACAGGTGTGTCTGAACTAAATCTTACTGTCTCCTGTCAAAAGTAGTTATTGAACAATAATTCCTTTCCATATTTTAAGTAAGTGCCTGCGCAGGATATAGGGCCCGGGCGTTTCCTACTTTGGGTAAAAAATCTCAGGAAATGTGCCAGCAAACACTGACGCAAGGACAGAAATTCAGACCTGCACAGTTGATGTAGATCAGTGCCCTACACACACAAACACACACACACACACACACACACGCACACACACACATTTAAGACTTACTTACTTACTTACTTACTTACTCCATGGTGCAGAGTCCTTCTTGAGAAGCTAACTCTTTTGCAGCTTGTCAAGAAATTCCCCACATTTCACGCAACCCGAAAGTTCATTACCTCACTCACAAGCGTCCGCCACCTGTCCCTCTCCTGGGCCAGCCCAATCCAGTCCACATACCCACATCCCACCTCCTGGAGACTACGAAAGACTACGAAAGTCAATATTGCCTACTAATATAAAAACTGCTTATTTGAATTTCGCGAATGATATTAAGTGTAATCACACACGGGGGACAAGTGAAAGGCTTACGAAGTTTGTAGTTGGAAAACCTGAGGGAAACAGAGCTCTTGGAAGACCTAGGCTTATACGGGAGGATAACATTAAAGTGGGTCTTGCAGGAATAGTGTCAGAGTGTGAGGTTTTCGATGTTTGTGTGACCGTGCTTCTCTGATACAATAGTATAAACGACCAACTAGACGCAACAATAACATTTTATTAGTAATTTCAATCAGCTCAACATGTTTCGGGCGATAATTTCACCCATCCTCAGAAGAACTAGACTGTGTTTTTAGCTTGTGGTATAATGCAAGGTCACCAGCAGGCAACTTCTTCGGTGCATTATACCACAAGCTATAAACACAGTCTAGTTCTCCTGAGGATGGGCGAAATTATCGCCCGAAACATGTTGAGCTGATTGAAATTACTAATAAATTGTTACTGTTGCATCTAGTTGTTTGTTTGTACTATTGTGAGGGTTTCTTTTTTTGTGGTTCAGTACTGAGAGTCGTGACCGTCTGTTATGAACACGGTAATGTTACTTATGTCTTAATGGTTGAAAACTTCCTTAACTCCTTGTGGAAATAATGATTTAGTAATAACCCTATAGATTAAGTTAGATGTAACTGCCACTACGTTTATACTAACCGGTATTGTTGAGAGTAGAATTAACTAAAACACTTTCTTTCTTTCATTGGGCGCAACAGCCCCCAGTGTGCCAGGGACTTCTCATTCGCTAGGTTTCTAGATGACACAAAATGAGGCACCACAGTCGGTAGGACTTCTCGGGACGATTGATTAGGTCGTCGCAGAGACCTCTACCTGAAACACACAACACCCGCTACAAATAGACGTCAATGCCCTCCGTGGGATTTGAACTCTTAATCTAAGCAGACGAGCGGTTACTGGGAACGGCGATTGAATACTGAATCAGAAAAAACTGAATGGAATAAGAGTTCACATCTGAGATGTGATCTTACGTGGCGAGGTAACGCGAAGTGTGATATTAAAGGGCGAAATATGACCTTGTATAGTGGAGGAAAGCAGCTCCGGTTAAGC
>Ga0131853_10019110_pt1 | contig 12467 bp, 10 predicted proteins | sample TergutLab28metaG_FD_92764 | JGI IMG/M metagenome (GOLD analysis project Ga0131853, IMG submission 92764) | Labiotermes labralis P1 segment gut microbial communities from Petit-Saut dam, French Guiana - Lab288 P1 (version 2) (version 2) | ecosystem: Host-associated > Arthropoda: Insects >...
AAAGATACAAAATAGTAGTTTTTATAATGATAATAATTTTTATATTGAGCAGGGTGTATAGTGAAATAATAGGAAAAAGAGGGGGGGGGGGGGGGGGGGGGGGAAAGAAAGGAGGATAATTCTAATAAAAAAAATTTAGAATGCAATAAAGGGTGATAATATCAATGATTGAAGTTAATTCAAGAATATCTTGCAAGCAGTTATTTAAAGAAATTAAAATCTTCACGTTGGCTTCTCTACATATATTGGAAGTGACATGTTTTATTAAAATACTGTCAGTCTCTGCAGCTAAACTGTAATGTTCACAAGTATAATAAATGACAGACGATGGAAATCCATTTTCAATCATATAAAACGGATTTATACAATAAGAGGGTAATAAATATGGGAACTAAACTGTATAGTAAGATGTCTGGTTACATAAAAGAAATGGACAATTATAAGAAATTTTAGAAAGAGTTGAAATCTATTCTTTTATATCACGCTTTTTTACTCAGTGGAGGAATTCATCTCTTTGCAATTTATTATTTCTAATATTTCATTTACCTTCTGAGTATACGTATTTGACAAACATATGGTTTGGGAGGAAAGGAAGCTGAGGGTGTTTGAGAATTTGAGAACATGGTGTTGAGGAGAATATTTGGACCTAGGAGGGACGAGGTAACGGGGGAATGGAGGAAATTGCATAATGAGGAGCTAAATGATCTGTACTCCTCACACAATATTGTGCAAGTGATAAAATCGAGAAGAATGAGATTGGCTGGGCATGTGGCGCGTATGGGTGAGGAGATGGGGGTGTATAGGGTCTTGGTGTGGAAACCAGAGGGAAAGAGACCACTGGGGAGACCTAGGCATAGATGGGTGAATAAGATTAGGGTGGATCTCCAGAAGGTGGGATGTGGGTATATGGACTGGATTGGGCGGGCCCAGGATAGATATAGGTGGTGGATGCTTGTGAGTGCGGTAATGAACCTTCGGGTTCCGTGAAATGTGGGGAATTTCTTGACTAGCTGCAAACCAGTTAGCTTCTCAAGAAGGACTCTGCATCATGGAGTATGTAAGTAAGTAAGTAATGGTTTTCTCTTTACAACTTTTTTGAGTGTTAATCTAAGTGACCTTTAAAATGATAAGTTGAGTTGTATATATTTAAATTTGTATTGTTGGATGTAAACAAGTATATTGCCATATGTACGATAAATTAGACTCAAAATCAAACTAAAATAAACCTGTGACATTTCTATAAGTCTTGGATTAGAATCTTTGCTTACGGTATGTCTCCTGTGTAAGGGTTGTTAATGTTTCTCTCAATTTCTTTAGAGAAAAGCTATTACAGTGTCTTAAAATAGGTTATCACTGTTTCTTTCACGATTTGTAGTCACCATCATTTAATGCTTATGGATTATGCAGTTGATGAAGTAATGTTAAATGAACCAAGAAACAAGCACTTTTGTTGTATGTGATTTTTTACTGTTGCTTGAGTCCCGTTCAACCACTCACCCATCAGTGAGATCCATTTTTTGACTTCATTATCAATATTATGTTTTGAAACTCCACGAAGACTGGCAAAGAGTTCCAACATTTCATGGCCTGTCAAGGTTTCGTTGATGGCATCAAACTGTGGGCAGTAACCAATCTGTGCCAGGAACTGGAAAAAATATATTATTTATTTCATGGAGTTTGATGTGTCATAACATACCTGTCAAAGAAAAATTATTCCAGTCTCCCATTACAACCTTTCATTATATTTGATTCTGTCTGTAAGATGAGGTATTCACGTTTTCCATTTGGTTGTGTGTGTAACACAGAGAGATGTTCCTGCATAAAATAAGCCTTTTATGTGACAGGCACCTTCTCTTTACCACTTCCACACCACAATAACATATTCCTTCTACTAACCCATTTTATTTCATGTACATTTATATTTCACAACTCTCTACTTCATTATCTTATATCTTCTATTCACCACTTCTCTAAAATTTGGGTACCTTTATATGACATTATTATTATTGTTATTATTACCATTACAATTTAATATTTGTCGCTAATAATTTTGTCATAGTAAAATGAAATTTGTCATGAGTATTAAATTAATCCTACAGTCTTCACTGTTCTTTTGTACATGCTTCTGCATACACAAACACCAATCTGCTACATATAAAAAATATGCTGCTAATAATTCAGGAATTTCTACCTTGTGTTTTTCTTTCTGAAGTCTGCATTGGTTAATTACTGCATCTCCACTGGATGGAATTTCATCACCAGTAAGCATCCTGAAAGTGGTGGTCTTGCCTGCACCATTGACACCAAGCAATCCAAAACATTCACCAGAACTCACACCAAAACTGACACCCTTGACTGCTGCAAAGTTTACCTTAAACTTCTTCACCAGGTTATGGACCAGCATAATGTCATCACTGCTCTGTTGAAGATTCCCTGTTGTGAATCAGAAATTGGCCCACACACCTTAACTAAGCCATTCATAGGGGTTCAGACAAGAGATGGAGGGAAATTACCAACACTAGGAGAGTTTATAGTGTACCTGAAGTGCCTGTTCCCTTCAAAATTAAATGTTCCTACCTTACATGATGTATTTACAAGAATTTTTTAGTTTAAACTAAATGTCATAGTTGCTATGATGGTGAAATCTTGTTTAAAGGAATTTTTATGACTGTAATATATGAAGCGTCACACTTGTCTCACTGCAGAATAGATATAACTTGTACATTATTTCCAGTATGTCACAACTCAAGTAAAATTTCCTCTTAACTTTTCTTACTACATTTTCTGTTCACCCCCAAATAAAACTGGACTGAGAGAATGTTCTAACATGCTCAGAAAAATTTACCCATTACAAATGTAGAAGGGATGACTACCATTTTAAAAGTCTAAGGAACACTGTAGCTACCAAAAATAATTCTTGTGTTTACTATAAATTCTAGAGAGGCCAGTAATATTCATTAATATTTAAATTCACTGAACACATTCATCTAGCTTGTGTAGATTTAATCGAATGTGGTGATATTTGATGTAAAGGACTACTAATTGCATAAGATTTGTAAATAAGTGGGAAATACAGAAGCTGAATGAAACAAGTACCAGTACAGTAAAATCTCTGTACATTGTAGTGAAGTTCTAGAGGTCCATAATTTTGGAAAATATTGTGTGGAAATCCTGTGTTTACAGACAATATAAATATAAGTTTTAAAATTTCCATGGCAGTGAGTGTTCACACTGCGGTCTGCTGGGTGTGACACTATGTATTACTCTAGAAGGATACCATAGTTTTAGAGGAATTCATGGAAGTCTCTTATCTGCTGCCTGAATGGAAAGAAGCTTCTCTCTAATGAAAAATAGACACCTTGTCTAGAGACCACACTTCTAAATGTGGGCTGTAAAAATTAAGGGTTTCCTCACTTTCCCCTTCACGTCCGCAGTGGACCTGAAAAGGGTCATCTTAGCTCATGATTCCATGCCTGTCCTGTGACAATAACAGTGTGGCCTGAAAAGACACCATTTTGCCTCATGTTTCTTTTACCCATTCATATTATGATATATACAAACTCATATGAGATTAATACCTGACAGAAAATGGAAATCAATTTAGAAAATTGTAGCCATCAGGTTACAATTTTTTAAATTGATTTCCATTCTTATTAAAAATGATGGATATGTACTAGCAAAAACCTGGTGTTACCAGTTACATTCAAAGATGTAAATGAAACACAACCAATAAATTTGAATTTCATTCTTCACCATTCCTACTGATTCCACCAGGATTTTTTCCGTTCTCCCTCTTTTCAGTCTGAGTGACCACCTGCCTTACAAAATACCTATGTAACCCAATCATTCTTCATGCTATTCACTTCAACCCTGCGCAGAGATGTAGCATGTTCTGCCAGAACGATTGTATCCACCTAAAATATTACATGGTGTAATAATCCAAAGACAAAAATCTGCAGACTATATAAATTCCATCATTGCACATTATCAAAAGCCATGTTTTCTTGGTATATGGCTCTCATTTTACAAACAGAAAGTGGAAGGTGAATTGTATATGTAGTGATACTGGTGATTAGTGGGAACAATAATAAAATTACACTTGCACAATTTCCACTTCTCTGTAATGACTGCCTTTGTGAAATATTTTTCAGTAACAGATAAGAGCTACTTTGTCTAAATCCTATAATGAAATGTGCAACATTCATTCTTCTTTAACTCTTTGAATTTTTTGACATGAGAGAACAGAAAATAAAGGATATCCTGCATGATACAGTAAGGGGCATGATGTGTGAAGAATATTCATAAACATATAGCATCTGAAGCTCAGGAAGTGGTGGGTGGAAATGTTTGCTTAAAATGGTACTAATGCTTGTCTAATTTTTGTTTAAACTGATATATTTGTCAAACATAAGTGTGAAGTTTCTAGTTCACTGAAAATAACTAAATATTAGAACAACTCTACCTCCTATTTTGCCTCCAATCCGTTCCTTTTCAGTCAACACATCATCTTCAAGTTGCTGTACATCAATTTCAATTCCAATTACTTTCTTCATGAGCATATCATTCAGTTTCTCAAAAACACCATAATCTATTAGCATTATTAGCCCAAAGTAAAGTATGGTATCTACTGCCATATATAGTAGTTGTTCACCAATGGCATTTGGATTGCTATCATCTGCAAATTCTAAGTAGGGCTTATATAATGCGGGACAGTTGCCATCTTTGCATTCAGGTTCTGAAAAAAAAAATGCAATTGAAAGACACAAGACTTTCCACACAAATTACATTTTGGAAAGCTGAAGTATTGATTCTATGTATTACAATGATTATTTAAATATGCAAGTCAACTGCATATGAGCTTTTTGTCAGGGTGTATGTTTGAGGGACTGCCCCAACATATGCTGGAGGAACTGGAGAAAAACCATAAAAAACCTCCTTGACAAGGCAGTGTCCCTACTGAGATATGAACCCAAGGAAGTTCATAATCTTGGTTTTAGTTATAATATGTCTGAGGAGTGTTAAGCAAATGTACAAAATCTTGCAGTTTTCACTTAGATTATGTGCATCACAGGACAAAGCAACAGTGGCAATACCATTCCTTAAGACTTTGAACAAATTAAATATTTCCTAATGTTTATTTATTGAAGCTGCAGGTTTTTAATAGTTTTAATTATTTTTACTTACAGGACTTGCAGTAATAGAGGTATGCCGCTTGAAAAGTTGAGAGGCTCCACACTAACAGGAGTTCTGATTAAAGTAGTTTGGATGTTATTAATTTATGGTATAGAAGGCAGAACCTTCTGTCTTTGGCTTGTCTCCAAAATGTGACATTCTGCATACAATTCTAACTAAAATGAACATGTATGTCAGTTACATAATGGAACTTAGAATGTCCCACTTCATATCTAATACTTTGGAGAATCAATGGTTTTATGTTCAGCCCATAGTGTGTAGTTTTCAGTCAAGCATTGCTATTTCATTTATACACACAGCTGATATAGCCACATGTTTCAGCTACCTATATGCCACCTTCAGGCTATGAGTAATTAAAAAGTGATATAAGACATGTGTAATAAATTATATATGTCAAGTACAACCAAGACTGAGCTCTCTGACTCAGTGAAGAAGTGTAAAAGGCAGTGCATGTGAGCTATGCATGCAGACAAAGAAATCCAGGCATCAGTGAGGTACTGGAGGACAGTCACTGAACCATGTTGGGAAAATTACAAAGCTCATATCTACACTGAATTAGCTGGTAAAAAGTTTTTAAGATTTTCATTTGACTCATCTTCCTAATACATTACTTACCATGTATTAAACTGCTTTCTTACTTGATTCACATACACATTTTCCAGTATAGAGTATATGATCTGTGACCACTAATGGGTTTTTAATGAAAAAATGACTCTCAAGGGATTGTACTTATAAAAAAGGGTGCCTGTAAAATGTTATTTCTAATGCACTTATTCAAATATGTGTCTCTTATTTGTTATTTTGAATGAGAAGCTATATAATGAATGCTAAATAATTTATGAATCATACCTTTGCAATTTCCTTCATAAAAACATATTAATTTGAAAATAATTTTAATGCACAATTCTTCATTATGATGCAAATATTCAACACTTTGTAACATGGTGAAAATACCCAGCTGGTAAAAATGAAGTGGGATGCCAATTAAAATTACAAATTGTGATGAAGGAAATATGCATAACTGTCAACATTTCAATGCACATAAGTAAGTGGATCAGGCAATTCATGAACTTACGACAGCAAACATCAGTTCCAGGGCAGGCTATTGTCTTAATTTTACATCTGTTGTTTTTCATAACCTGGTCTGAGAAGCGCATTAACCCAAATGTGATGCAGAAGTGAGGAATAAATTGTAGAACATATTTGAGACCATTTCCTGCACTTTCAAAATCTGGTGCCAGTAGCATGATGTACACTACCAAGCTCATGATCATTCCTACAAAAGAAAGCACACATTAGAAATGTACAGGACACCAAACACAGTGTGTGCACATATAATATATTTCTGTCAGAGATAAGCAGGCACAAGAAATTACTGGAAGTCTTGCTACTACAACAGACTAGTGTTGAGAAGAGTAGAGTTTCATGCAGAGGAACCCATGCTGCATAGCAATTCAAGCCCTTAGTAATAACCAATGAAAGAATAAAATAAGCAGCGTGATCCAGAAGTAGAGTACATAACAAATTATACAATTATAAAATATGTTCTAAAAAAATAAAAGCAAAGTTGTCCTGGTTCATGCCATAAAGGCATGTAGGCAGAATAGAGGTATAGCTCCACTCATTCTTAACCTCAGCACTAGGTGGAAGCAGGTAGTTATATTTATGCCTTGGCCACTTTACCTCCAGTCAAAGAGCCCCTGGTACTCACTGAATGGGAGGCTGTGTCAGCCTCAAAGCCAGTCTGTATATTGCAGAGAACAGAAAATATCTTGTGCCTACCCCAGAAAATACATACTATACTCTACAGTGTAGTCATCTGTTGGTCTTGCTTCCTTTAAAATTATAGGTGAATCTACAAATCAGTACTCACCAGTCACTATATTCACAAGCACAAGCACAGCAAAGGCCCCTGAACTAGTTTTTCTGAAATAGCTAAATATGTAAGCAAATGGAATGCTGCACAATCCATACATCAATACCACGAGGAAATAGACACCTGCAAAAATACAGTTGTAAAATGATGAGCTACAAATATTAAGTATCAAGCATTCACACAGCCTAGACTAGGGGTACACAAATCCTTGGTGTTGGGTGGTTTCGGCAACTAAATTTTGAATGGTAGGACCTAATATTCATGGGTCCTTAATATGGAACTTCCTTCACTTCACCCATCTGACACCTAGAATTTTGAGCTGGTTTCTACATCTCTGAAAATTTGTGCACCCCTGGACTAGACTTTTGCTGAAATTATGAACTCAGTTTACATAGCAACTACTGATATATGTGTAAAATAATCTGCCTGAACTCTAAAATCCAACTCCCAACACTTGCTACAAAACTGTTAACAATTTGAGATGAATGGGAGTCACAAACCATAATACTCTTACAGGTAATATAAATAGGACTGGTTAGCGCATTCACATACACATATCTATACATCCACACACACATACCCAGTTCTTCAGATCCATTAAAGGCATTTATTGGATCAGCAGCATGAATTCCTAACACCATGATGCTTGCTACAATTATGTAGTTCAAGAAGTCACAAATGAAACATGTGAACCAGTAGGAAAGGGGAGAGCTACCAGTCATCAACTGCAGCTGCTTGGCTTTGGACACTCTCTCTTCCAAGGGAAAATTAATAAAGCCCCCTGTGAGGATCAGTAGACTGTAAGGCATCAAAGTCATCCACAGTGACATAACACCAATATCTGGTAGTGCATCATCCAATGCATTTGATTCCTGTTCCTGGAAGACAAATACTGAAACATAATATGTACTCCTCTCAGGCTAGCTGTTATTATGATACTACATTTTGACTTTTTACCCTGCTGATTAGTATGTAACAGCTACATTTCAGAGACTGGGTGCTTCCAACCTAAGGTAAAAGAGAAGCCTTCCTTGTAGCACCCATTGACTTTTTCATGAGCTGGCACAGAAGCAGTCCAGAAGGTGAATATGTATCAAAAAGTAACTAATTATCACTGGCAAGCAAGCGATTAAATAACGACACGAGACTTGACGTTCTCACATTGGTGGTGCAGAAGATTCAATTCATCTGGGATGTTACACAGTGTGGAATAGTAAATAGTTACCAACATTTCAATGAATTGTAGCGTATGAATCTTCAGGGTCAAGTAGTACACTTGACCCTGAAGATGAAGTGACTGATCCTTTGGAACGTCTGTAACTATTACCAGTTAACAGACTGCAACATCCCAGATGACTTCAAACATATACACTGCAAAGAAAACCTGCAGAAATGCAAGTAGTACCATTATCATCTCTGCCAATTTGTCCTCATGTAACAATTCCAGAACTACCAAAGGAATTCTTATGAAATTCAATGTGTGGGAATTTCAATTAACTCAGTCAACAAATACAAATTCAGGTTAAAATCAGACCATAATAACCAACAGTTAATGTGAAGACCTGCATTATGTGCATTACTGGAGGAATAAGTATTCTGTAAGGAGCTTGCTAAGTATTTACTGTGATGTGAAATATTTCAAATGAAAATCATACAGAAAAATAAAACCCTTTGTGGCGTATACATATTTGGCATGGGTTTAATGTTCTTTTTTTAAGATAACAGTGATTTTTAGTCCTGATTACAAAACTCAAGCAATCTCAAGGTAACATAACAGCAAATGATCCAGATTATTACACTATGTTTATATTTCCTAAATTTCCTTTCTGTATAACAGGTGTAACACAGTACACTAGAGAAATGAGATTGGTGTAGTTTATTTCAAGTTGAATGACTTGTCTTCTCTGCCTGAAAATGAACATGAACTATCAAAACAAGTTGCAGTTTTAATTATAAATTATATATTGCAATAGTGTACATTTGTTGGATATTGTTGTATTTATTGTCAATTAACCCTTTAAACACTGAGTTGAGTCCCATCTGCCCTTTGCTAGCATTATTCGGAGCTCACCATATTCTCCACGTTAGTAGGTAAGGGGTTAATGCATGGAAATGAATACCAAATAATTTATTGAAGTGTGTTTTTCTGAGTTATGACGCCGTGTAGGTTTGCAGACGAGCATCCAATTTTGATGGAACCTGCTGCCTCCATCATGCAGATAACTATCCTGAAGATGGGGACAGAAGGTTTCTCTGACTTTGGTATCTATCAACAAAACCACACACCATCACGATGCAAAAGTAAGTAATCTCAATAGTCACTACTCAAAGAACGTCATATCTCAGACAACAAACTGTTTTTTTGAATAAAAATTATCTGGACAGGGGTGGCCATGATGGAGGATACACCAACGGTTTGGGAGCACACATAAACAGAAGGAGAGGCTTTTCAGAGTTGCCGAGTCCAGCATGTCTTGGCAACTCACTGAATAATGAAGTCAGAATAGATAAAAGTTGTTCATTCCATACAACTTTCCCATTATCCTCTTCCTCCTACTCTTCTCCTTGTTCTCATACTCCATATGTTGAAACATTCTGACTTGTAAGTTGTAACTTGACTTATATGAATTGACCAGCATGTTTTCAAAGAGACCTGACCTATATGAGAGTATCATGGGAACAGCTCAACAAGCCCACTCTGATAATTTGCTTCAAGTGGTAATCAAGACTGCCCAGTAGTAGTATTTTAGCTTCTAATTAAGTGATAACTACAATATTATGTTCCACCCTTCTTCCTCAGCTCTACAACTCTTTGTGAGTTTTGGCTTGCTCAATTATTCCTCTCCATGGTTTCCTTTCCTGTGCCTTCTGTTTCCAATTATTGACTCCAATCTTCCTCAAATCATCTCTCACGTCATCATCCCATCTTAATCTTGGCCTTCCTTTCAGTTTTGTTGCGTGTGGTTTCCATTTATAAATGCTTTTAACTACTTTATGTTCCACCCATATTAGGTAATATAAGGGATAGCACATTATGGGATGCTAAGTAGATTGATGTGGAAGTTGCAGCATGGATATGTGCAGTTCTTTTGCAGAGTATATATTTTACCTGACTGCTGGGTGAACTGTGCCTTATGGTCTAATCCTGCTTTGGCAGCAGCTTGGAAATACAGTTAAACAACACAGTTAATGCAACATCTTGAATATTGCATAAGATATTCTGTGGTAACAATTAATTCCTCACTGCTATCCATAACATTATGCTCCTTGGTTAGAACATTTGTTTATAATGAAAAAAATGTTCATTTCCTTTCATGATGTCATAACTGAGTTCCACTGCATTACAGAGGCTATTTGTGACAAAATTTACCCTTGGTTTCTATTCTCAGAAGGTAGCCATTAAAGATCTTGCATTGCAAACACTTTTCATTTGCAGCACCAGATTGAGTCTCAGAAATATAACATGGATGTGTGGTAATTTACAAACTAAACTTAAAAAACTACACATGTAGTTACTTTCAAGGCATTTGGAACTTTTTCAAGCTAAATGTGGAGAATTAACTGAGAATAATTAATCCAACAGTGAGATGATACTACACTAAACTACAAAAGGACCTGAGCACGACTATGGTTCCCGGGAGTGAGCCCAATCACAGGTATGAAACACCTTACTATACTCAAGGAGGTTATGAATTTTCAAATGATACCGAAGGCATCCCAGGTCCTAATAACGGATGGATCCCACAAACATTAAATCACATCGTGAAACCAAGGTCCTATACTAAATTTACTACACGTGGGAATGTGTCGACCAGCAAACATATACAAACTTCAAATCATTTTGAGCCTCTATCCAACCTCGATGATTGTCCTAACAGAAATAGATACAATGTGAAACTGAAACCTACTGAGTCTGAAAGGGAGGGAAAGGCGAACCAAACTACCTCACGACAAAGGCATTCCAATGTTAGTTCGAGACGCTCATCATTACAACATAACCTCCAAAACGCCAGGGGTACCCCCTCTCATACAAAGGAAATGCTGTCCTGTTCAATTCCGAGGACGAGATTACAAGAGGATAAACCGTAAATTGCGGTGATTGGTGATAGCTCTGCAAGAGGGATAGCAGCAGAGAAGTACTTTTGAGGTTATAGGCCATTCGAAGCCAGGATCGGGTATAAAGATGATAACTGACTCGGCTAATCAAGATGCCTCTACTTTGACGAAGAAAGATGTGGTTGTGGTTTGGGGTGCGGCGAACGACATTGAAAAAATGAAGCAAACAATGCCCTCACTCACATCACAAAATTTGTCGAACTGAGAAAACATACAAATGTGCTCTTAGTGGGTGTACCTACCAGATTTGATCTGTCTCCTACATCGTGTGTAAATAGAGAGGTGAATTCTTATAATAGGAAACTGTATAAGCGAATGAAACAATTTGAGCATGTGAGGCTTATTGATAGTAAACTACAAAGAGAATACTTCACCAAGCATGGAATGCACATGAAACTAGCTGGCAAGGAAATAATGGCCCATAGGATAGCGGAACATATTAGGGAAACCTTTTCGAAGAAGAAAACATCTACCATTCCCCTGAACTGGAAGCTAGATATTGACAAGAGGACTGCTCCGACACGGAAATGTGATACCGGGTCTAGCATAGATGGGTCAGCAAGCAATACGCAGAATGCGATAACGAAAACTCAAATCATACCAAACGAGATAAGAAATGTGTAAAAGCAAAAAATGGAAGATTTTTTATGGTGTTAGAATCAATGGATAAGAGAAAGGAGACCAACAACTTAACTATATATAATCAAAATATAAGGAGCTTAAATAAGAAAAAAGACGAAATAAATATCATGTTACAGGAAAGCCAGGGCAGACCGCATCTCGTATGCCTGAACAAGCACCATACGAGGAAAGAGGAAATGCTGGATCTCACATTCCCTGGCTATAAATTAGCTAAATGTTTTTGCCGTAAAACTTATTCTAATGGAGGAGTATGCATCCTAGCCAGAAACGATATGACTTATCAGGCTATTGACCTAAACAAGCTATGCAAAGAAAAGGTTTTCAAAATAAGTGCAGTTAAATTAAACACATGCTCCACAAAATTGACTGTCTGCTGTGTGTATAGATCTCCATCCAAAAAATCCTAACTGTTTCTTAGAACTCTTAGAAAAAACACTGAACCTTCTATATCAGCCAAATGTCTCTCTGGTAATTTGTGGTGACCTAAACATAAACTTTCTGGTAGACAACTCAATGAAGCAAAACTTAGAATCAGTAATGAAAACTTTTAACTTAACTCAAGCAGTTACATTTCCAACAAGAATATGCAATGACAAAGGTACACTAATTGACAGCATATTTTTAGACAACACAAAACTCA
>Ga0131853_10019112_pt1 | contig 12467 bp, 6 predicted proteins | sample TergutLab28metaG_FD_92764 | JGI IMG/M metagenome (GOLD analysis project Ga0131853, IMG submission 92764) | Labiotermes labralis P1 segment gut microbial communities from Petit-Saut dam, French Guiana - Lab288 P1 (version 2) (version 2) | ecosystem: Host-associated > Arthropoda: Insects >...
CATGTGCTCGAAACATGTAGAGGCATGAAATAAAACTTATTGTGAAACAAATTTTGTGCATCAAGTTGGTTAAATACTGAGATAAATATACTGAGATGCACGGTCAGCAAAACGTCAAAACGTTACGTAATATTATCTCCTTGTCTGGAATGGGGTTCGGTTTAGGAATCCATTTCTCATTTGCCGGCCTCATCTGTTGAAGCTTGTGCCAAGCATGTCGGTGTATTAAATATGGATGAACGCATACAAAATGATGATACTGGAAGCATGTACGACGTTCGAATTTTCATGTCATATTCCACAGTTGGACATAAAGTGTTCCATAAGCGCCACTGTTTGTTCATCGCAGTTTGTGGCGTTATGTCGAGGGTGGCGGTAGATAGAAATGCTGTATAACAGAGGATTTCTGTTCATAAACGTTGTATGGGCCGTAGAGGAGGGTGGTGCTGTATCGGGGCTCGCTATATATCGGGTTTTGATTGTGCTTTGATGCTGAAATATGCAGTTGGCCGGCTGTTTAATTTCTCCAGAGTTTTCGAGTAAACTGGTGGACGATTAAAGTAAGATAGTGTGAACATATACATGATATCAGATACAATGTAGACGAGTCAAAATTTGCTGAGCATGTTTTAGGCGACAGATATGAATGCGAGAAAATAGACGAAATAATGGAAATTCAGAAGGTGATTCTGAAAGTGCCCCTAATTAATATATATTCTACCCGAATTTTTACTGTTAAAAATGGGGGGGGGGGGGGGAAATGGGACGAGTTTCAGGTCAAGGAAAATTTCTCAGACACGTTGCTGGATAATCGAAACAAGTATAGTGGATAGGCCGTGATCATTGGATAGATGTAACTCAGACTGACACACAGGAAGTGTGAGTGGTGTGACTGAGACAGACAGACATACATCAACATAGCCGATACACGCAACTGTTACACCGGCTGTACGTAAGAGACGGAATGTACGGGTTACACTTACAGACAGCGAACTGCAATACAGTTGATGACAATGAACACTTCGCGTGCTTCAGTAAGACAGCCAAGTACCGGATTCCATTTACCACAGTTACAGCATATTTCGTATCCACAGGCAAACAAATCGTGCGCTGACGAAGACGACAGTGTACGAAGACAGGGGCTACAAATCAGTGACATAATAATACAATAAGAAATTTTGAGTAAATAAATTACGCATGATGTAAACAATATTGCTAATCAACTACACCTACACAGCAGTTAGATAATCAGACAGGTGTCAAAAAAAGAGCCCTGCTGTAATAAATAATTGGTAATTTTAGTAATTTTAAGGCGCAAGGACTGAAACATGAACACAAAATGTAAATAAGGGCATACATAATAGGCCTAAGAATCCAAGTAAGCGTATGTGTATAATTATTTTAAATAGTTTAAAGCATTCATTATATAATTGTATTGTTTCAGTGTGTTATAATGCATGAGCAATATTGGCAGGTAATTCGTGTGAGTATCATAGGATGACACTGTGTGTCGTTTTATGAAAATCTAAACGTGCCAAATGTCAAAAGTAATAATCGAGCTTAAGCTAGTGAACGTACAGTGTGTCTATCAAACGAGACGGAGTTTAAGAAGTTCATCTGGATCCATGTTTTGCTGCTGTTGCATGTAATATGGCAGTCTGCCTACCAAAAACGTGTGTAGATTTATGTTAAACACCCTATTGTGTTGCTATAGTCGTCTTAGTGTTGTATAGAGGTTTGAATGCGGAAAGTTGACTGACTTGGAAAGAACTGTTTTCATTTTTCCTAAAAATTTTCCAGCCTTGGATTCCGTTCTGGTTTCAGGTTTCATTTAAATCTGTAATGATGACATTTATTTCACTACACCCTCACTGTCATTGTAGAAATCAAACATTCAACACTGGAAATAAGAGTCTAAAGTTCACGAAGAATATAATAACACAGGGAAGATATCACTTACCAAGCGCAACACCACTGCATAGTCAATGTTTTTAACGTTTTATACGCTTTTAAGTAATTAGTAACAATATATATATATATATATATGTATATATATATATATATAACAATATCCAACGTCGTGTACAACAATGCATTTCAAAAACATACGTTTAACTTCCTTTATATGTACTGGTTAAATTTTAGAAACTAAGCATTATGGTTGTGTAATAAGAACTAATGGCACCTGTATTTTGTACATAGTTATATCAAGAATGTAAGTGTTTGGGATCTCACAATACATTTTAAACATTGTTAATTTAAGTATCTGTATCATAGTAGGGCCTGAAGATGACTCAGTAAGGGGCGAAACATGTTGCCCTAATTAATAAAAACCATAGTAAAGTTTTTTTTATCTCAGTAATTAATCAACGTGATGTCCAAAATTTTTGTTTTACAATAAGTTTATTTCATGCCTCTACATGTTTCGAGCACACGTGCTCGTCATCAGGAGGTCAAAATTGCATTACACAGCCTCTGATATCATCACACCTATAGGTGTGATGATACTTATTGTAAAACAAAAATTTTGTGCATGAAGTTGGTTATTTACTGAGATAAATATACTGAGATGCACGGTCAGCAAAACTTAAAAAATAGTAAAATTTGTTGTGTATAATACATTATACATTCGTACCACTGCTAACTGCTAATAAGTACATTTTTTAACTTCCGTTACTGATAAGACGTTTTATCCGAATTGAATGATTTGTGAAAGGTTTTGTGATCGGAGTTGTAGTGCACGGCTTCGTAATTCTACACCGGAGATTGAACAAAGCCAAAATGTACAAAAATATGACGTTAAGACGAAAGCAGGTCGTGTAGAGTAGGCCTTATTTTTGTTTTGCTTATTTTTCTGTGTGGACACGCGCACCCTTGAATTGATATAGGAGCTGTGTGTCCATATTAGCGCGATTGAATATCCGTCGTCAGCGTCGGCGTTGTATTGCTACTGCTCTGGTACAAAATGGAGAGGCGCCAGAGTTTTAAATCGTTCACATCATTATACAAAGCAAAAGTCAAGTTTTACGAAGAATTTGTGACTTACACTTTTATCTAAATCACGAGACTAGAATAAGTTACAAATTATTAATTGTTTAATTCATTGTTTCGTTTCTGTGTGTAATTTAGATCAGCACAGATTCCCACTCGACTAGCTACATGCTGGACGGTACGGGGATCGAATACCGGTGGGGGAAAACATATTTTCTCTTCACCATACCCATCCAGACCCGTCGTGAGGTCCACCCAGCCTTTTATGCAGTTGGTGCCGGGGTAAATTGGCCTGGCCGTGATGTTGACCACGTATCTCCTTTTGTCGTCGAGGTTAATAATGAATGGATCTTTTCCTCTACTCCTCCCCCGTGTCTCGTATGGCATGCTATGGGCTGCACTTTACATGTTTCCACTGCGTTAATCTGTCAGATCCAACCACAAACTTTCATATTGTCTCCATGTTTGTAATTTAATAGATAAACATACACATTTGAATACATACCGATTTATAACACCCCGCAACATTATATTATGTCTGATTATGATCCAGTTAGCTTGAATGGTTCATTGCAGTTCACCATCATACATTTCACTCAGTTGCCGGATGGTATTTGCACATTTTAGGGCCCTGCGTGACTATAGGTTCGATTGCACTAATGTCGCTCTGACGCCAGGAGTTAGCTCGTTTTTCAAATAAATAGTGTTCATAAAACAATAAGTGCGAGAGTTGGCTGACGTATATTGGCGTGTACTAGAGGTTATGAAAATCAATACGTAAAAAAGGTAAAGATAAAGTTCACCCTGGAACAGGCCACGAAGTCCCAGAGGGGGAGTAGAGGTATAACTCTACTCATTCTTTAACCTCGGCACCAGATTCAGTGGGTGATCAGCGCCACGCCCCGGCCGCTTTACCCCCCAGGAAGGCCCGGTACCCATTGTATAGGAGGCTGGGTGGGCCCCAGGGCCGGTCTGGACGGGTGCGGAAAATCCCGCCTCCACCGGAATTCGATTCCCGGACCGTCCAGCCCGTAGCAAGTCACTATACCGACTGCGCTATTCCGGCCCTCTGTGAAAATCAGTAGTGTCTCAGAATTTTTTTTGGGGGGGGGGGGGGGGGCGATTCACTGCTGCACTGCTGCCCGGACATTAAAATGGCTCCGATCGTATCGTTTAATGTGAAACCAGCAGGCATGACCTCCAGCATTCAACACCGTCGCCAGGTTAGTAATTGTAGACATGTAAATAACATTTCATGCATATTTATACAGACGTTTATGACATCGGCCTATAAAATTTCAGTTGCACAGCTCCAGTTGCTCTTTAGTTATCGGCGTCAGACCGGTGTAAGCGAAATGTACAGGGTGGTGCAGAATTCGCCGTACCGTTACTTATCTACAGTGTTCCACTGTGAAAGGCGGAGGTTGTGTGTGGCAGCACTGTCAGTATCTGTGGCAACACGACACACAGTGCCTTTTGGCCATTCTGTAAATACATGTGGCCGTCATGCTGTTTTGCACTGTTTAAGGAACAAGTACATTCTTCGTAAACTCACGAATTTTTTGTAGGTGCATTCGCATCATTACATAAATTGCCACTCTATGTTAACTGGTTACAGCGTCACTCTCTTCCTCTTACGGCTGCGATATTGGTATTATTATTATTATTATTATCATAATCATCATCATAAACATCAAGGATTGGACCCTTTGATCCGTTCCGTCTCCACAGTTACAACTGCTGTCTCCAACGTTTCTTCGGTCTTCCAATTGTTCTCCTTCCTTGTGGTCTTCAGTGGTACGATTTCAAAGGGATTCGGTTTTGTGGCATTCTTTGCAAGTGCTGAAACCAGTTCCGTCTGTATTCATCTATCTTGTCTAGTATGCCTGTAATCTGTAGTTCGCGGCGTATGTAGTCGTTTGTTTTGTGGTCATAAAGGGTGTAGCCTGCCAGAAGTCTCAATAACTTCATTTCTACCGCTTCAATTCTTCGTCTTTGTGAGGCTGTTAGAGTCCAGTTTTCTGACCCATATAAAAATGTAGGTAAAACTAAAGTGTTGTATAACGGTAGGAAATTCAAGTCGAATATCATATTTGGTTCGAAGTTTCCTAAAAATCGTTCACTTGATGTAGTGTTACTCGACGGGCAAACACACGTGCGTAATGGCTCCAGAATCCTATGGCTCCTTATGAATGTGAAATGAAGTACTGCAGTATTGTAAGTTGCATATCATGCCGTATCATGCCACTGAAAGTACCTAAAGATGAACATGAGAGTTGTCATGTAACCTTCGAAAAGAAACGTTGGCGATTGTTTGTGTCTCAGTGTAAGAACTTTTGAAGTTGAAGCAGCTAGTGCAAATAGTAACAGTGTAAGTTACATGAGCCGAATTAACTTCTTGGATTGCTTGACTCTTAAAATAGAAAGACTACGAAACAGCGTAACATCTTGGAAGACTTGACTCCTCGCAGTAAACTTGCTTTAGAACAATGACGTATTGAGGAATAGTCTGAAGAAAATTGCTTAAATTACAATTGTAAGATTCGGGTTTTCATGGCTTTGTAATAAACAGCAGTATATTGCAGTTCGCAGACAGGATGAGCTGAAGGTACAGATAATTAAATAATTGGGTAATATATATAGACGAATAAATATCAGCAGTTTCCAAGGTCAGTAATACAATTCGTGTCAGATTAAACTGAGATCGCTTGTAAGTATGAGTTAATTATTAAGAAAGTCTTATTCTCATTGAAGTGCTTGACAAATACGATAAGATTCGTATGACGTAATATATTAGACGCCAGTAGTATATCCGTGCTACCACGTCACAGACAGGGAGATTCATCCAAGGGGTTGTAGTCTTTAAGTATCATAATCGGGAAGATTACGCACAGCGAATAATTCGCACGTAAGGGAAGGTATATGGAGCAGGTACAAAATGTGCTTTTAATTTCGCTCAGAACCTTTTGTTAATATATTTCACCCCGATAGAGATTAGGGAGAAGCCTGCATAGCGTAGTCAGTATAGTTGACGACGCTAGGGACTGGAATGTCTGGGGTTCGAGTCCTTGCAGAAGCAAGAATTTTTTTCACCCTCCAGAATATCCAGACCGGCTGTGGGGACTACTCAGCCTCCTGTTTAATGGGTTCCGGGTTCTTTCTCGGGGGTAAAGGGGGGTAAAGCAGCCGGGGAGTGAAGGTGGCCACTTGACTTCCGTGTAGTGCTGAGGTGAAGAAGGGTGGTGCTCTACCTCTCCTTCCCCCCGTATGCCTTTATTACGTGGAAAGGGATAAGTTATAAAATATGCAGGGAGTATCATTCCTGGCGTGGACAGAAACGTTTTCGAGTCTTCATGCAAGGTGCCTTTTTATTGTCGTCGAATTGTCACCTGAACTAGGATGTGTGGACAGATTTTTGTAACCCTTGAAAGTGTAACATTTAATTAAAATCCGTAATATCTGTTTTCGAATTGATTTATAGGAACAGACACCCAGAGACATACAGATATTGCAAGGAATAGCACAACATTCCTGCAGTGTTTTTTTTCGGACCCCCCCCCCCCGAATGAGGGCTGGTATCGCGCCTCGTGTAGTAATTATCTAGTTAAAATCCATCAATGGGAAGAGTGTGAGGAAGTATTTCTATCGCTTGGAATGCCTCTGGTACGTATGTATTGCCCCAACAGCTGCTGCTGCTGAGCCCGTGGGTAATGATCAGTTTAATTACATCCAAACCATTTGTTCCTTCCACTGCACTAGTGACATGCATTGTAAAGCGATGTATGTCTGTTGCATTGTTTTATACCTCATCAAGATATGGCTCGAATTTCACATTGGCGTCGATAAAGTGTGGTCATGTTCTAGAATAAGAACTGTTGATGGGTATATACCTTTGTTCGTGTCAAATAGTGACATTATTTATTTGGACGTTCACCATACGGCTAGCAGCTTTGGAATACACTAAGACTGAAGGTTTCTTTCGATGTACGAGGGGCGGTACGAAAATAATGCCTCCTGTTTTTTTCTCAGAAACTATAATTTACAATTGTAATGAATTATACATATATCATGGTTAAATGGGTATATCCTTGACGAATTTGAGAATTTTCCAAGTTCTCTTTTGTTGTCAGCACACTTTTGGCCACCTTTGTGTTAGACGCTATATGCCGGCCGCCTATGAGTTCTACGCGAGCGGCATACAGCCTGATTAGTCTTTCTATATGGCCGAAAACTTCGAATTCGTTGTTTCCACTTCTTTAATGCCTGCACATTCACTGTGAGTTGATGGTGGCTCGTCTGTCCAAGAATTGCAATAACAACATTCCTTCGCTGTCCCAGAAGACGCTGGCCACGACTTTAGCCTCAGAAGTGGTGCGCGTGAAATTTTATCTCCCTCATCCTCCCTACAGTCCCCGTTTAGCACCATCCGACTTCCGCATTTTAGTCCCGCTGAAGGATGCACTCCAAAGACGCCGCTTTTGGGAAGACGTCGAGTTGAAACACAGCGTGCGTCAAGAGCGCCGACGCTTCAGCATGGAGTTTTACCCGACCGGCATACAGTGTCTCACGCACCAGGGGAAAAAGTGTGTTGATGACGAAGGAGACTTTGTGGAAAAGTAATGTAAACTCTGTGAAGGATGTACTTGTGATGTATGTACATTTCATTGTAACTGTAATTACAGAGTATGAGAAAAAAATTAGTGGCACTACTTTCGTATGGACCCTCGTATAACAATGTGTTCGACTGATGTGTTGGACAATGGCTGTCATCGATTTGTTTCAAACTACAGCTGGTTCTACAGATGACAGCATAAACGAAGGAGTCATATTCCGATGGGATCCGGATAGCGTTTTCGGTATAGGTACAAGGCTGTGGGTAGACGTCTGGGCAAACGTAGTTCGATTCCCTGTAGGCACAAAAGATTGATTTCTTTTACAAAGCGTCCAGACCGCCTCTGGGGCCCACGTAGCCTCTTTGGTGGGTACCGGTTTGCATCACTGCTCGGCGTGATGAGAACCACTCACCCCTGTCTGGTGCCGAGGTTAAGAATGAGTGGAGCTGTACCGCCATTTTTTCTATATGCCTTCATAGCATGCAGAGGCGAGACTTTAACTGTACCACGGCCCAGCAGTATTTTATAACAAGGTATTGATATAACTTCTATAGACATATATAATGAAGTATTCATTTCTCGGTTTTCGCAGTTTCTGCGATGATTTCCTGATGATCACGCTTAACCATTTAAGGACGAGACGTATCTGTGTTATATAAGGACTCAGTGCATACCGCGCTGTAAACACTCTCCACTTCGGTTATAAAAACTAATCTGTTAATGATGTATAAGGAAAAAGTTACTGTTTTCTTCTGAGATCCATACACAACACAAAATGCAATGTAAACACCATGCACAATTTACGAACGTTCAGCATGGTGTTACGTAAAGTAACCGGTAGGATTTAAGAGGTTAAAGTAGGCTGGTACTGATAAATTCGATAAGAATGTTTCTTTCTGCGGCGGTGACGCGTGTTTTTGCTTTGTGCCATACCCACTCGATTGAGACGAGGAACGAACCTCTGTCCCAAGAATCTATAAATAGAACGTTCAGAGAGCGGGCGAACGTTTAATTAAAAACGCGGTTTACCGTACGTAAACACTGAGGTGGCATGTTATTGACCAGGATATGCAGGGTACGCCGATAACGGCCTCAGAGCACGCTCAATGGTTTCAGTAAATGAATACAGTTTCGTTTATTGTATGCTCTACGAGTTTCAAATTATTCTAATGGAAAGTGCATATAGAATGTAACAGTTACTTCACAATAAGCCTGAAGATAACAACAAGTATACTCGAAATGCCTACTTTATGTGTTGAAAGAGTAATTTTTTTCGCATAGAACGAGATATGAGGGAATTGTGTAATTCTGCCTGAATGTTTCTCCATCGAATGGATTGGGATGATTATGCAGTTTTGTATAGCGGTTCGCAGTAAGCGTTGTTGGGAAGTTTATTTGTACAAGTTACAGCACGACAATTTCAATACAATTTAGGTCAGGGGCTTACATTGATCTAACTTTTCTTATCTCATAGGTTCACACGGGCACCGTGTTAGAGTTAGTGACAGTGTAGGCCCTACCAACAGTCACTGACGTCAGTACTTTTTGATGTTGACATTTACATTTTGTGACACAGACCGAAAAACAAAGAATGATACCTGCTCTTACGGAAAGCGAAGATGCATAGCCAAGACGTAGTTTGTTTTTATTGGGAATATAGTTGAGTGTATGTCTAATCTGCTTCAACGTTTAAGAAGATCGCATTTTGCTCACGCAGTTTATTTCTGTCTTTTGTGTGATTCTCGAAATAAACGAATGTTAGCCTAATTAATGAACATTCTTGGCAAAAAGCGGGGGCACGGCGCTACAAGTCGGAAGGTAGCGGGTTCGATTCCTGTTGTTGACATTGTAATTTTTCATTGACATCATCCTTCCGTCCGCACTACGGCCCTGGGGTCGACTCAGCCTCTAACAGAAATGAGTACCAGGAATATTTCCTGGGGGGTAAAGGCGGCCGGTGCGTAGGGCCGACAACATTCATGTGCCGATTGTCTTGCAATCTGTGAGCCTCAACCTTCTGGAACCCTCTTGGCTTGTCCGGGCCTGTAATGGGATTGCTTTTGCTCGGCAAACAGTACCCACACCGTAGCGTAGTGTTCGTACAGAATCTCGTAGAGTACCTTCCTGTACGTTTATCCCAGCAGGACAACCCTCAGACCCTTCAGTCTGCTCGACCTCTTCGGGAAGGTCTTCAGTGAAGTGACGGGGTGCGGGCTGCTGTATGGGGCGAGCAGTTTGGTTCCAGGCCTGGTCAGGGCGCGGCACTGAAATCGGCGCGTGAACTCAAGAGGAGACTAACCGGAGCTGATTTCTTAGATGTGGTTACAGCTCTCTACACCGTTCTGAATCGAAGTTCCATTGTACAACGGTGCCCTGCGAAATTTCTGAACTTAGCAGGTGAAAACCGTACCCTTATACCTTCACTCCTGGACGTTTCAAACGCCTATCTAGTCAGCCATATCTACGGTTAGTGGCAGCGGTCTGCACTGGTTTAGTGATTCTCTGCAGACCCACTCGTCTCCCCCGTTCTCTCTAGTCTCATTTGTTAAACGACGTGACGATACCGCCCACCACGTCGTGCTGGCTACCCTGTGCGATGCAACGCACGTAGCTGTGTCTCGTAACCCATCGCATGCATAAAATCCCGGGGTCGTCCCGCTTTTTCTGAGAGCCAGTGCGTTGGGTTCAAACAGAACGTTATCTAAAGGGCCATACACACACGGTCAAACAGTTTGCGCTACACAGGTTGTTGCGCACACTGGTTGATCGTGTGTGGTGTGGTTTGACTGTTTGTGCAACAGTTTGACGATAGTCAAACAGGTTTGAATTTTGTTGCGCAACAGTCGGTTGTGCAACTGTTTGAAGCGTCTATTGACATGTTTACGAGCTGTTGTACCAGGACACAATTTCATCATTAATTAGATTACCGTGCCCGAATACACTTCTTCTTTTCAACCCATCTTTTGTCCAAATACTCTTTTCCCTCTTCCGGTATACGATCTCTTCCTCCGTCGCATAAGCGAGAATAATTGCCAAACAGGCAGCTTTGGACATGTTTTCGTTATGACATTTGCCAAGAGATTGAAGTTTGCGCAAACTTATCGTATCGTGTATGGACACAGTCTCTTGTTGTACAACACGCTGTTGGGTAAATTTATTTGACCGTGTATGGAGCCCTTTAGTGACATGAGGCTGACTTGTTATGCTCACGTCAACTAGGTTGGAAGAAATGTTACTTAGACGTTAGGCTGGCACCTTAATGCGTGGCTGTCACATTCGTCCCGGTTTTTCCCGGGACACACCCGGTTTTACGGATTTTTTTAAAGAGCTCCGTCCCGGTGTTCCGCAAAATTCGGTTCGGGACGCCAAATGCCCCGGGTTTTTATAAGTTATGAAGATACGTTTCTGACGATGTTCACAAACACCTTTACGATCCCACAGCCGGAGAAAACATCCGCAGTAGGGCGAGCCACTAACAGGAAGGAAAATGAGCGGGAGAGGAAGGTGTGTAGATTGGTTATTACGTAGTATGAACCGAGACTGCGAAGGGTAAGAAACGGATATGTAAAGAAAAATCAGTAAGTGAACTGAGTTTGTGTAGCAAGATTACTATTGTTGCATATTTTGTATTTGTACTTCACAGTTTTTATCTTCGTTGTTATTTCTTCTGTCCGCACGGTTCAGCGGCGGCTCCCACTGGACGGATTTCCGTAAAATTTGATATTGGGGGGGGGGGGGCCTTTGAAGAAAATACACCGAGAAAATCCAAATTAGTTTAAAACTGGGGAAGAATGTCAACCACTTTACACGAGGACCTAATTACGTTTTATTGTTACAGGTAACATAGATTCGCCATTAAAGCAGTTTTGTGCAGCACACAGTATTGTTGATAATGCCACATAACTGAACAATACACGCTACGGATTGTTACCAGTGCAGTAGTGGTTACGCGAACCCGCACCATTGTTACGTTATACGTACATTGTCTGTCTTGTTAGGTTATAAGGTGAAGGTGTCATATTACTACGAAACGGTGAATATGTACCAGACTACACGGGGTCGCATCTTCATTATTACCATCGTGAGAATGTCTGATCTCAGGTAGGCCTTCTAATGCCTGTAACATTGTGTACAGTTATTAAATGTATACTCCTTTTCCACGGAAACATTGGATCAAATCCGGAACGTGCAAACAATGCAGGATAAAAAGCATAAAATCCTTTGAACGGACGTGTGTATTATTTAACCTGAGTATCAACGTCGCTGTTTATTTACAGAAATGTTAATATAAAGTGAACCGCTTGTGCCCCATGTTGCTGGCTGTACCATTTTGAACACGTAGGTTGTGTCACATGCAAGATGTAAAGTGATACCACGTATTTAGAAGTCTGTTTACACTCCGCTTACGGTGTGTATAGAGAATGGTTTAATGCTGAGTTCGTGCAACGGTCAGTTCACCCCAGAACAGGTCATGACGTCCCAGAGCGGGAGTAGAGGTATAGCTCTACTCTTTCTTTAACCTCGGTGGTAGATGCGGGTGAGTGGTCAACGCCACGCCCTGGCCGCTCTACCCATTGCATCCACTGTGCAGGAGGCTGGGTGGCCCTCAAGGTCAGTCTGAACGGTTTCGGAAAATTTCGCCCCCATCGGGATTCGATCCCCAGACAGACCCTCCAGCCCGTAGCGAATCGCTATACCAACCCCCGGCCCGCACGTGTAACAGTAAAATGTAAACGCCTTATAGAATTTATCAGATTCATTTTTCGGGGGGGGGGGGGGGGCGGGGGTAACAACCTTTTTTTCAAAAAATTTAAAGGGTTTGCCGAAAGGGGGGATGGGGAAACTTTTTTTTTTTTTTTGGGG
>Ga0131853_10019115_pt1 | contig 12466 bp, 15 predicted proteins | sample TergutLab28metaG_FD_92764 | JGI IMG/M metagenome (GOLD analysis project Ga0131853, IMG submission 92764) | Labiotermes labralis P1 segment gut microbial communities from Petit-Saut dam, French Guiana - Lab288 P1 (version 2) (version 2) | ecosystem: Host-associated > Arthropoda: Insects >...
CATTCGGTATTACCCGCAATTTCTTGCGGCTATCCCCATCTAAGCGGTAGATCACCCACGCGTTACTCACCCGTTCGCCACTCTCACCAAAGCAAGCTTTGGCTGCCGTTCGACTTGCATGCTTAAAACGCGTCGCTAGCGTTCGTTCTGAGCCAGGATCAAACTCTCCATGATTTATTTTATCTGTATTACTACAGACTTTTTCTCATAAAAGTTTGACAAAGTTTAATTAACGTATAATTAAATTTATCCAGCCCTTACTATTGACTATTGCTATAGCAAGAACTTATTACATAAGCCCTCGCACAAACGTATCTCTCTTTCCTTCCCTTATGACAGCCCACTAGCATCAGCAGCCGGCCGCCTTTCTCTTAAACTGTTACTCAGCTTTCCCTTTGTAACAACGCCGCCCTCAATCGCTCTCAGGCAACGAAAAGTACTTTAACATATCCTCAACCTTTTGTCAACCCCTTTCCAAAGTTTTTTAAGATTTTTTTGAATTTTTTGACCGAAAACGTACAAATGCTTTAATCAACCCAATTTATTAATGCGTGGTGCCGCCCACCGCCGTAATAGCCTCTTCATTAATAATACAGGCGCTAATGGCGGCTTCCAGCCCAACAGCTATTTGCTCTAAAGATAATGAAGGCATATTCATTTTATCTACCACCTGCTCGGTAATATAAGGCACATGGATAAAACCGCCGCGCATGCCCTTAAACTCGGGCATGGTAGCTAATTTATGCAGCAGACCGTACATTAAATGGTTGCACACAAAAGTACCCGCACTATTGGATACCGCCGCAGGCAGGCCAACCTCTTTAATGGCCTGCACCATAACTTTAATAGGCACGGTAGCAAAGTAAGCCGCCGCGCCGGTGGCCATAATAGGTTGGCTAATGGGTTGGTTGCCCGCGTTATCGGCAATGCCGGCGTCATCAAGGTTAATGGCCACGCGCTCTGGGGTAATGGCAAAACGGCCGCCTGCCTGCCCCACGCACAGCACCACTGCGGGCCTATGCAGCCGCATGGCCTCTTCCAGCAGGTTGACGGATTGCCCAAACACCACCGGCAGCTCCAGCTTAATAAGTTGATAACTTTCGGTTTTATCTTTTAATAACTTAACGGCCTCGTACGAGGGGTTGATGGCCTCGCCGCCAAAGGGGGTAAAGCCCGTAACTAAAACTTTTTGAAGGGTGCTTTCTTTTTTGGCGGCAGAGGCAGGCTTTTGAAAGGCTTGCGCAATTTTGCTGAATATGTTCATGGCTTTATTATACACCAAGAGCAAAAGTTGAACAAGTTTTATTTTACCCCTTCACTAAAAAACAGCTCCAAATAAAACAAAAAATTTAGCACAATTTTGTTTTATAAGTACTTGCCAGCATTTTTCACTAATGCTATAACGCTTATACTACAAATTTATTAAGGAGAAGTGATGAAAAGCAATCACAAAAATTTTAGTAAATGGGCGCTAGCTCTTGTATTGCGAGCGCTAGCGCGGCAGCCCGGCAATACCTATAGCTGGATAGTTAATTACTTGTTTTATATAACAATACTATTTGATGGCCACAGGTTAGCTTTCCTTACTAAAAAAGGTAATTTCCTGCTTAATGGCCTTTTCGAGGGCAAGCAACACCTGCGGTGCATCTTCTTTGGCTATTCTTAGCAAAATTTTTTCTTTAATGCCATCGTATTCATGGCTAATTACATTACGTAAATCGGTTATTTTACGCCAAACAATTTCAGGATATTTCTCTTGTATCTCAGCCCGCACTCGGTTAGCCGCCTCGCCAGCTATCTCAAAGGCGCGTTCCATGCTGCGCTGCTCTAATCTAAGCTGCCTCACATCTACCTCTTCACCTTGTTGCTGCTTATTACTCAGCATTTCGTATTGACTAGCGTAGTCGATAGCCTCATTAAGGCTCCATACCATATCCTTCATGTATTGGATATGGCGTTTATGTTTTTCTCTCATACGTAAATGGTATCCTCCAGTATTTCTTCCTTAAATTCTAGCCGTAAATTATCTTCAAGGTGTGAATCGGTTTTAATGCCAAAAAGGGCCTGAAACTCGTAGTTAATATCAATTAACTCAAGGCCAATATGGTCGGTGCTTTCGCAAAAATAAATAATATCAATATCACTCTCTGCCGTCTGTTCGCCGCGCGCATAGCTACCAAACACACCAATTTTATTGATAAGATATTTGCGTTTAAGCTCGGGCGCAGCGGCACGCAAGGTGGCCAAAATTTCTTCTAGGGTAAGCATACCCTCATTATACACCAAAAAGCACCAAAATTAAAGTCAAAATCACCGAAATTGCTTAAAAAACATGCGCAAATCTCCCTAAAGTTGTGCAACCAAATCGCAAAAAATTTCATTTAAACAAAATTTTTACGCACTCTTTACAGGCCGCGCAAAATGCTCTATAATGATAAGATGTCTAAACAAACCTATATCCGCAATTTTTGTATCATTGCCCATATCGATCACGGTAAAAGCACTCTTGCCGACCGCTTCATTCAAAAAACCGGCGTGGTTGACGAGCGCAACTTTACCCATAATCAATTACTCGATAACATGGATATTGAGCGCGAGCGCGGTATTACCATCAAGAGCCAAGCGGTGTGCATGAATTATACCGGTAAAGATGGGAATAATTACATTTTAAATTTGGTTGACACGCCGGGCCATGTTGATTTTAGTTACGAGGTAAGCCGCGCCATCAGCAGCTGCGAGGGCGCACTATTATTGGTTGACGCCACACAGGGCGTGGAAGCGCAGACGCTATCTAACCTCTTTTTGGCGATGGAGCACAATTTAACCATTATTCCTGTTATTAATGAGATGGACCTGCCCAGCGCCGACCTGCTGGAGGCCAAACGCCAAATAGAAGATGAATTGGGCTTAGACAGCGACCTTGCCGTACCGATTAGCGCCAAAACCGGTTTAGGGGTTGACGACCTTTTAGAGGCCATTATTCAGCAAATTCCACCACCAGCCGAAACTACCGATAAACCTTTACAAGCTAATATCTTTGATAGCCACTACGACCCTTACCGCGGGGTTATCATTCACATTCGGCTGTTTGGCGGTAAGATAGAGGTAGGCCAAACTATTCGGTTTATGAACGCCGCCGCCGAGTACAAGGTGGAAGAAGTTGGTCGTTTTAAGATTAAGCTGGAGCCTTGCCCCAGTCTTGAGGCCGGTGAGGTAGGTTATATCATTGCCGGTATTAAAAGCATTAGCGATGTGCGCGTAGGCGACACCGTTACCGATGCTAAAAATCCGTGCGCTCAGCCTCTTGATGGCTTTAAGCTGGTCAAACCCGTTGTTTTTTCTTCTATCTATCCGGTAGATACTAATCAACTCGAAGAATTAACCGATGCGATGGAGCGTTTAAAATTAAACGACGCTTCCTTAATTTACGAAAAGGATAGCAGCGCAGCCTTAGGTATGGGCTTTCGCTGCGGCTTTTTGGGCCTTCTTCACCTTGAAGTTACGCAGGAACGTATTGAGCGCGAAAGCGGCCTCAACGTTCTCCTCACCAGCCCCAGTGTGCAGTACCGCATTACCGACAAAAAAAACCAAGCGGTACTCATCGATAACCCTGCCCATTTCCCCGATCCGGGCAGCATTGCTAAAGCCGAAGAGCCTATCATTAAGGCACAAATTATTACCCCTACCGAATATATCGGGCCTATCCTCACCCTGTGTATGAACAAACGCGGTGTGCAAGATAATATGACTTACCTCGATAAAAAACGGGTAGAGCTGTGGTTTACTATGCCGCTGGCTGAAATTTTATTCGATTTTTACGATAAATTAAAGAGTATTAGCCGCGGCTATGCCAGCTTCGATTACGAAGAAGCCGGTTTTGCCGAGACCAATCTTGTTAAACTTGATATGCTTATTAATGGTGATATTGTAGACGCTTTAAGCCAGCTGGTACACCGTGATAGTGCGCAGGAGCGGGCGCGCGGTGTAGCCGAACGCCTTAAGGGGGAGATACCGCGCCAACAATTTAAAATTGCCATTCAAGGGGCCATTGGCGGCACCGTCATTGCCCGCGAAACCATTAGCGCCCTGCGTAAAGATGTTACCGCTAAGTGTTACGGCGGTGATATTACCCGTAAAAAGAAACTGCTGGAAAAGCAGAAGGAAGGTAAAAAACGTATGAAGATGATTGGTAATGTGGAATTACCGCAAAGTGCATTCTTGGCGGTGTTAAAAAGTGATGTAAAATAGGTGAAAAGTAAAAACTGAAAGGTGAAAGTTAAAAATTTTCTCCTTTCAGTTTTCACTTATTAAGGCTCTCGCTAAACCTAATGACCTTTAACCCTAACTCATCAGCCATTGCATAAGCCTCTGTAAAGTAACGGTTTAAATCTTTAGGCTGGTGGCTATCACTATTAATAATAACGCCGGCGCCTTCTTCGGCCGCAATGCGCCACAAGTTTTTAGCCGCTTCGTTATCGTAAAGGCCGTATCCCACATGGGCCGTGTTAAGCTCCAGCGGGATAGCCGCGCTAACGGCAGCCATTACAAAAATGCGCCACAGCTCGTAGTAGTTCTCTAACCTGTCTATAATAAGATTGTTGATAGCAAAACGATCGGGGTGGCCGATAAAGCTAAAACGTTTAGTAAGAACAGCCTCTGTTAGCAATATTAAATAATTAAAAACAGCCCCATCGTCGGGCAAGTCGTTTACCTCGTAACCTTCATTATAAAATAAAAAATGAATAACCCCAATGCAATAATCTAAGCGCTCTTTAAGTTCATCGTAATAGCCGTACAGTTTAGGGTTAATATCCATCTCGAGGCCGGTATAAATAGCTACTTGGCCATTTTCTTTAGCCTTATTTACCTCGTTAAGATAATCATTAAGCAAAGTAAAAGGCGGCCGGGCGCCGTTATAAAAACCTTCATAATCGTTATAACTTTCGGGATAAGGCACATGCTCGCTAAAACCAATGGCGGTAAAACCAAGCTGTTTAGCTTGCTTGATATAATCGGCTGCTTCACCAACGGCATGGCCGCAATAATGTAAATGAGTATGAAAATTTTCTTTTATCATAATTTTATTATTTATCCCTTAAAGCTGTAACTCCTTAAGGCAAAAACGATCGCTCCGGTGCAAAGGCGCTTTCTTGCCGATTTACCCCACTACTATAAGCTGTAATGGTAAAGTAATATAGCTGGCCCGGTGTAAGCCCTTCTAAAAAGAATCGGGTAGTATTACCCACATCGATGGGCGAAGAATCAAAAGCCGCTTCGCCAAAGTAATCGCCGGGCGCCGTACCAAAATAAATTTTATAACCGGCCACATCACCCACCAATAAAGGCTGCCAAGTAATGAATACACCGTTATCTTGCCGGGTAAAACTTACGGCTCCGGGACGTGGCGGCGGCGGGATAACCTCACGCAGCACAATAAAATCGTGCAAGATGGGCGAGCTGGCGGCGGCGTTACCGGCAAAAAAATCTACTCTAAATTGTACATAACGCTCACTTTGTAAACGATAGTTAATAGCAGGGTTATATTGTTGCCACGCAAGGCTGTCATCAAAACCGACCCTAAAATCATCAAAACGTACAAAAACCCTAAATTGCGAGGCATTGGGCGTATCGCCTATAATATTTATGCCTTGCAAAAGCATACCATCTAAATCGATAATATCTGTTAATAGTGAGCCTTGCCCACTAAAGCGGCTAAAATTAAGATTGCCTACATAATGCGGGTAAATGACAAAGTTATCGAGATAACCGGCGAAACCACCCACCGCTATGCGGCGGTTAGCCGCACGGTGCCACGATAATTCGTAACGCTGGGCGCTTTCGCGGCCGGCGCTATTGGCATAGGCCACATTAACCACAGCCCCATTGTCTAACAACTCTATCATCGCTAAGCTATCGGTATAACGCAACGTATGCCGCCGCCAACTATTAACCATTAATGGGCTGCCGGCCACCTCAAAGGTTAAAGGCTGGCCGTAAACCGAAAGAAAAAGATTTTCAAAACGCCACACCAGCCGGCCCTCGCTGATAAAAGCGGTAGCTTGCTGTTCTAGGGTACGGCCATTTAAAATAATATCGGCACGGTAAGTAAAAAGCTCTTCATTTTCGGCCAGCCGCATCGGGTAAAACCAAAAATCGATGACAAAATCACCGCTCTGCTGAGTAAAGAGCGAGCCGGCCAACGGCTCTAAAACTAAAGCATTATTGCCATGAAAAGCCGCCGCAAAAGAACCCACCCGGCTAAGGTTATTGCTGCGTTTGGCCGGATTAGCCAGTAAACGGTAAGGAAAGTTTTGCCACTCATTATCTTCCTCAAAGGTTAAAGCAAGGTTAGCGCTGTAGCTAAGCGGGCTGCTTAAAGAAAGGCGGCGGCTGTTATCGGCTAGTGTTCTAAAAGTTAAATTATGTAAAGTTACATTATCCCAAGCCATACCGTTTTGGCTTACCGAATAATTATCGGCCAATAAAGGATTAGCTATGCTTAACGCTAAAGACAAAGCAACCAGCAAAACAAATTTCATAGAGTAATTATCGGTTAGTTACCGGCAAAAATTAAGGGCAAACCTCCAACTAAGTAGCGCTATCTATAGTGGATTGACTATACTTATACGGTCTGCCTACTTGGTGAGGTAAACATTTTAAAAAGCAATCCATCGCTACTAAGGCCAAGTTCGGCCATAACTTCTTTAGCTACTGTTTGTGATTGTACCAAAGCTTTAAAAATTTCAAATAAAAAATTAAGGTTATTTTCTTGTATAGCTCCTTCAATAAAAGCCAAATATTCTTCTTTTGTGCTAATTAATTCAGCCAAATCATAGTCGCTTATTTCAAAATCGTCTTCAGTTAAATTAAGCTCTTCAAGCATTTTTTCTCGTATCATTAGGTTAATCCTCATTCTTAGCCAATTCTTTAGCCCTTTCAATGTCATGTGGTTGCGAAGTTTTGTTGCCGCCCAACAATAAAATAATAATTTTATTACCTTTTTGTTGATAGTAAACTCTGTAAGCTGGGCCGTAATGAATACGTAGTTCGTAAACACTTCCGTCTATATGCTTTGTATCACACTGTTTACCACACCGCAGGTTGTTAATATGGGAAGCTATAAGCCGTTTACCTACTATATCATTAAGCTTTTTAAACCATTTCACATAAGCTTTGGTGTATTTTAGCTCATTCACCATTACAGTATAGCCTAAAAAATGCATTTTGCCTAGAGTTTTACTGGTGTAAATTGGGGCTTTGATAAGGCTGATAATAAAAATAAGGGGACTTACCCCCTTATTTTTAAATTTTCACCTTTCAATTACAAGGCCTACCGGCCGGTTAGTAATGGCGGCCGGTCTTAAAGTGCTACCTCTTATATAGATAGTTGTTAAGTTTGAGTTACCGCTTACATTAAGGTTTTGCAGCCTTGTATGGCGTATATCTAGGCTGGTAAGTTGGTTATCTTCTACCCTAAGATTTACCAAACGGTTATTGCTGCCCGTGTTTAAAATTAAGTTGGTAAGCCGGTTCCCATCTACATGTAAAATAGCCAAAGCCGTATTATTTTGTACATTTAAAGTAGTTAGCTGATTATCACCTGCCAAGAGGCGGCCCAATGCCCCATTATTACTTACATTTAAAGCGGTAAGCCTATTACCCGTTACATCAAGAGATTGCAACCGAGTGTTATTACTTACATTTAAGCTGATTAGCCGGTTATTATCCACCCTAAGCCAAGTTAAAGCCGTATTGTTACTTACATCTAAGCCGGTAAGCAAATTATTTTGCAGCCAAAGATGAGTGAGAGCGGTATTATGGCTTATATCTAAACTCGTTATTTGGCTGTTGTAGGCGGTGCGCCCCGTATTATACAAACTAAGCCAAGTTAAAACCCTATTATTACTTACATCTAAAGTAGTTAAACTGCTGTCAACTACCTGAATATATTCTAAGGCCGCCGCCCCGCTTACATTTAAACTGGTAAGCAAATTACCGCCGGTATAAAGATGAGTTAAAGCGGTATTTTGGCTTACATCTAACGCTGTAAGCTGGTTATCGTGTATCATTAACTGAGTTACCCCAGTTAAATACTCGATACCGCCGGCATTGCGGATACCTTTGCCGGATACATTAAAAACAGGCTGACCTTCCCTTAGCTCTATAAACATAGAGCCCTCCCGGCGCATATGGCCGTCAAAAGAAGCTAAAAAAGCCTCCCAACGATTGAGCCTGCTCCCTTGAATACTGGCCAAACTGTTAAGCAAAGCTTCGCCGGTTAAGTTGGCTTGCCGGCGGCCTAAACTTTTAGCTACTTCACGGCGTAAAGCTCTATCGGGGAAAAGGCCGCTCAAGGTAACACTGCCGCTCTCGGCCGGGCCGCTAGCATAACTATAAACTGCAGCGCTCAAAACTAAAGCTGCTATCAACCACAATTTAATATATTTAGCCATAAGTTATCCTCTCATTTTTTAACTTTGTTTGGTTTTTAATTATACCAAATTCGGTATATTATCTTTTTTATTCTTATAGTATACCTTGTTACCGCCAAAATTACCACCGATAAAGTTACCGGCAGCCTTAACTTTAATTTAAAAACTGCCGAAATAGCTAATAAGTAGTAAAGGAGATTTTAATTTAGTGAACCGTGTATCTTCTAATATGGAGCATAGTAACTTTCTCCACTTTAACCGCCATAACGAATTAGCACGTAACCGCGTGCAAGACCAAATGTCTACCCAATACCGTATTAATCGGCTGCGCGAAGACCCGGCAGCGGCGGCTCAATCGATGCGTTTTCAAAGTAAAGCTACTCGTCTAGAGCGTTACAGCCATAATATAGATAACACCATCAACTACTTTTCGGTGGTAGAGGGGAATATGGCCCAAGCTACCGAAATACTACAGCGTATCCGCGAGCTTACCGTACAGGGGGCCAACGGCACTTATACCCAAGAAGAAACCCGCTATATGGCGATGGAGGTAAACCAGCTGCTCGAAGAGCTGCTGATGGTAGGCAACAGCCGCGATGGAAACGGCCTTGCCCTTTTTGCCGGTACGCATACTAACGGCGAAGCCTTTAGGGGCGTGCGCACCAACGTAGCCGGCAGCCCTATCCCGCTGCTCTCCAACGTAGAATATTTAGGCAACAGCGACAGCCGTTTAATGCAATACGGCGATGGTTTTACCATCGAAACCCAATTTAGCGGCAACCGTGTTTTTTGGGCCGAAAACCAAAGACTGATGGGGGCTAACAGTGTTGCCGGTTTTGTGGTGCAGCAAGACAGCTCTATCATTATTAACGGCCAAGAAGTTAATCTTAATGCCGGCGATTCTATCCATACGGTGATAAACCGCATCAATAACTCCGAAACGGCTGTTAGAGCCTCGCTCGACCCGGTTTTTAACCGTTTAGTGCTTACCACGACTGAACCTCACCAGCTATCGTTAAGTGATGGTGTCGGCAGCGTTTTTAACGATTTAGGCATAATCGATGGCCCTAACAACTTTGCCGATGGCGTTATTAGCTACGGCGGCAGTATGTTTGATATGATTATTGCCGCCCGCGATGCTATGCTTAACGGCGACCAAGAGGCTTTAAGCGGCCGTATCTTAGGCGGGCTCGATTTAGCCTTTACTAACCTTAACAATGTACGGGCCGATTTAGGCAGCCGCGAAAACCGCCTAGCTATGGCAAACAACCGGCTTGGCCACGAAACTTTAAGTTACATTAGGTGGGATAACAGCCTGCGCGGCCTTAACTTTGCCGAAGCCGCTACCGAACTTAGCCACATTAATACCGTATTACAGGCCACTTATAGTATGGCCAGCAATATTTTACAACCAACTTTAATGGATTTTTTAAGATAAAATGAAAATTAACAGCAAAGCTTACGGCCCTATCGAGGTAAACAAAGAGTGTATTTTTAACTTTTCGCAAGGGATACCGCCCTTTTATAATTTAAAAAAATGGGCTTTGTTCGAGGCTAAACAAAAACCTTTTTATATTTTACAAAGCCTAGATGATGAACAAATTGCCTTTTTTTTACTTTCCCCTTTATTGTTTGAAGAAAACTATAAAGTAGAGGCTGCTTTAAGCGACCTTACCCGCTTAAAAATTAACGACATTAACCAAAGCCTGTGTTTAGCTATTGTTAATATCCCCACCGGTAAAGCCCACGAATTAACGGCTAACTTACAAGCTCCCGTTATCTTTAATGAAGAAACACAGCTGGCTAACCAATGTATTAGCACCAACCCTAATTGGCAAATCCGCCATAACTTGCTCGCTAGGGCGGCCAGTTAATGCTTATTTTATCGCGCAAAAAAAATGAACGCATAATTATTAACGATATTATTAGCATAAGTATTATTGAGATTAAAGGCGACCAAGTAAAGCTAGGTATTGAAGCCCCCGAATATGTTAAGGTGTTTAGGCACGAAATTTACGAGGCTATCCTCGAGGAAAACGCTAAAGCGGTAGCGAGCGAGGCCGTAATATTACCCGAATTAAAAATTAAAAATTAAAAAAATCTACTCTTTAATTCTTACTTATTAATTCTTTCCAGCCGCTTCGCCAATTTAGTTAATTTACCAATTTGCTCACTGTAACCCAGCTCTATCATTTTGTTAATGTACCCGGTACTAAAATCTACCGCCCGTAAAACATTGCCAATTTTACTGCTAGGCACCAACTCTAAAAACTCGGCCTCACCGTAATATTCTTCGCTTACCCTTTCGCGCCACATAAGCGGCGAGGTAATAATAATGTCGCAATTTTCATTAAGCAGCGGCTTAATGGGTAAATTTTCTACCACCCCGCCGTCAAGATAATACCTGCCGCCAATCTGTTGCGGATTAAACACCGAAGGAATAGCCGAACTGGCCAGCAAAATACTTTTTATTTGCGCCGTGCTTAAATTATTTAAAAAAAAGTAATCTAAAGTTTTCATATCGATGTGCGCCGCTGTGGCATAACATTTAACGGGGCCGCTAAAGCTATCGTCCTGCAAATATTTATCGAGTAAAACTTTTAAGTAATCGGCGCTAAATAAAGAGGCATCTATTAATTTTTCGTCATTAACATTTGGGCTATCACGCAGTAAAAACTTACGTAAAATATCCAACGAATTGGCCAGCTCTGTCAAACTTATTTGGTTTTTTAACTGCATTAAATGCACGGCTTCACTTTGCCAAACCTTTAAGGCCAGCTGATAGTTGGCCTTTAAAAAAAAGAGCATATTAAGCGAACCCACCGAACAGCCCGAAATAACTTTAATATATTTAATTAAGCCGGTTTCGATAAAAGCGCATAAGATGCCAACTTGGTAAGCCCCCATTGCCCCGCCGCCGGCTAAAGATAAACCTAATTTTAACACTTTTATCCCCCTATAAAAAGCCGCCGGCAAGTTGGTCAATTAATGTTGCCAACAGCTGCTCGCTCTCGCCCCGAGTTAAAGGCAGGTAAAAATAAACCCGATTGCCAAGCGCTTCATTTTCTAGCTTATGCCACAGGCTATCGGGGTTAAAGGAAAGGCGCATCGTTCTAAATAAAGTGTTTAGCAAACGGGCATTAAGAGCCGATGGACTTTCGATAAAACCCCACAGTTGATAACGGCCGGAAGTAGTTACAAATAATTGGTTGATAGCGGCAGCAACATTATCGCTATCGCTTAAGGTAAGCAGCAGGCCGCCATCGATGGGCAGTGGTAAGCTAAAATTTAACAGCCCCAGCAAATTAGCAAATTGCGGACTATAAAGGGTAAGAGCATTATGAGTTAGGGCATTAACGACATCGCCGGGCAAAAAACTAGCCGGCGGCGGGTTTTGTCTTTGGCTTAAAGCCACCACCGAGCCGGTACTAACAAAGATATGGTTACTTTGCGGCAGGCTAATCTCGATAAAACGACTTTGCCAGCTGCCATCACCCTCGTTAATGGGCTGCCAACCTCTATCACGCTGCAACTGCCGCTCGATAAACCCTTTAGGAAACGAACCATTAAGGTAACCGTTAAGCGAGCTATCTTGGTAAAACCCGGCCCAGTTGGTGCGGTTTAACAACGTAAAAATAAAATCGGTATGAGAGCCTACCGTTAGCCGCCGTGCCCCGCGCAAAGGCAAAGCGCTTGGGTTAAGGCCGGCATATAGCTGGGCATTGGGGGCAAAAAAGGTATTTATAGTGGCTCGCGCCCTATTATCCATCGTGGCACAGCCGGCCATAAAAAACATAATGAATATTGATAAAAGCTTTTTCATTATTTAATAAATATATAGGAAGATAGGAGAAAGGTCAAGCGATTAATCTTTCCAGCAATGCTACAATAGCATAGAGCAATACCCAACATTTGCTTGCTAAAAGCTTTAAAGTAAGCTATACTATAACTATGAGCGAAGTTTTACAACGGCAATATTACACCATAGAAGATTACGACAACTTGCCCGATGACGGCCAAAGATACGAGCTTGA
>Ga0131853_10019116_pt1 | contig 12466 bp, 9 predicted proteins | sample TergutLab28metaG_FD_92764 | JGI IMG/M metagenome (GOLD analysis project Ga0131853, IMG submission 92764) | Labiotermes labralis P1 segment gut microbial communities from Petit-Saut dam, French Guiana - Lab288 P1 (version 2) (version 2) | ecosystem: Host-associated > Arthropoda: Insects >...
TAAAGCTCCCTGATGATGGTCATTAAAGACCGAAACATGTAGGAGCGATATTATTGTGTATTTTAATGTAAATTTAAAACTTTTAACCAAGTTAATAAATAGTGCATTTGTTGGTGAGTGAAACATGAGAATTAATTTTATTTGAATGCAAGTTTGTGCTTCAGTTTCTAGTATTCCTATGTCGTCTTTCAAAGGCCTCGGGTTCAATTCTGGGCCTGGAGATTGTCGGTAATGTACTGATAAATGATAAAATGTAAAGATTTTAGAATAAAATGGCGTCCGTTTAATCGCGGTTTTGTCTCGACACTAGTCTGAAATGACTGGGGTAAACCACGGAAAGCATTCAGGATAAGCGGCATCCCTTCCCGATTAGAACTGGGTTCGTCCCTAATGTAGATGTACGATATTACCGCTACACCGTGTGGCTAAATACAGGGTGATAAGAGAACTAGTAATGAGACGGATAGCCCACAGGTTAGATCGGTGTACATAACAAGGGTAGAATATGTATATATGTACGTATATACGTACACACAAATACATACATAGCGTGTACATACACATACATAGATACTCTTCCACCTACAAGACTGCCTATACCGTTGGCATATAAACAGAATGTACCATAGCTGTAGGTACAGCCGTCTTCCTGAAGATGAAACGTCGGGTTCGAAACATGTAGAAGAAAACATAAATTAGATTATTAAATTTGAAAAGGTTTGTTTCTTCGGTTTATATTGTATAATTATTTTATAAGTGCATGTACATGTACATATATATACACACACACACACACACCCGCGCGCACGCGTTTACGTATAGTTTTAACTTTATTATAGCGAGATTTTTATGTGTAAGGAAATAATTTACATGGTCCTGAGGAGAATATTTGGATCTAGGAGAGACGAGGTAACGGGGGAATGGAGGAGATTGCATAACGAGGAGCTAAATGATCTGTACTGCTCACGCCAATATTGTGCGGGTAATAAAATCGAGAAAAATGAGATGGGCTGGGCATGTGGCGCGTATTGGTAAGGGGAGGGGGGTGTATAGGGTCTTGGTGGGGAAACCGGAGGGAAGGAGACCACTGGGGAGACCTAGGCGTAGATGGGTGGACAATATTAGCATGGATCTCCAGGAGGTAGGATGTGGGTATATGGACTGGATTGGGCTGGCCCAGGATAGGGACAGATGGCGGACGCTTGTGAGTGCGGTAATGAACCCTCGGGTTCCGTGAAATGCGGGGAATTTCTTGACTAGCTGCAAACCAGTTAGCTTCTCAAGAAAGACTCTGCTCCATGGGGTAAGTAAGTATGTAAGTAAGGAAATAATTTTGCAGTGAATTGTATTAATATTTTTTTATTTTTTGACGCCCCTGTCTAGCACCACGTACCTGTCATATTCTAATTTAATTCACTTTTCCTGTAACTTGCTGTGCGGCCTCATATTTATCGCTTTCATAAAACGTATCATTATTATTATTACTATTATTAACATTATAAACAGAAAATTACTTACTTACTTACTTACTCCATGAGCAGAGTCCTTCTTGGGAAGCAAACCGGTTCTCAACCAGTAAAGAAATTCCCCGCATTTTATGTAACCCGAAAGTTCATCACCGCATTCACAAGTGCCCGCTACCTATCTCTATCCTGAACCAGATCGATCTAGTCTTACTCCACATCCCACTTTCTGAAGATCCATCTTAATATTATCGTCAAATCTACACCTGGGTCTCCCAAGTGATCTCTTTCCCTCAGGATTCCCCACCAAAACACTATATACGCCTCTATTCTCGTACTATAAGTGCTACATTCTCCACATATCTAATTCTTTACGATTTTATCACCCTAAAAATATTGGGTGTGGAGTACAGATAATTAAGCTCCTGATTATGTGGTTTTCTCCACTCCCCTCTTACCTCGTCTCTTCTAAACCCAAATATTCTCCTCAGCACCCTATTCTCAAACACCCTCAGGCTACGAAACCAAAATTCAATAAAAGTAGAATTAAGCGTAACAAAATAATAATAATATTTATAATTAATATTTACAATTACTGTGTAGCTTGCAGTAAGCTATCATTTTACTGTAACAAAATTTTGACAGTCACAATTTCCCCCATCCCGGACGCATAGCCTGCTGCTCTGCTTGTAACAGCCGACCACCAGCAACCAAGGCATTACACACAATATGCGGCACTAACTCATATATAGTCTGGAGTTCCTGATGATGGGCATATAAGTGCCTGAAACATGTTGAGCAGATTATAAGTGCAATAAAGTATTCAGTAGCATCTAGTTGGTTTCCTTCTCTATGCTAATCCTTGTCAATAAGCATTAAATGTTTCTAAGGTAAAGGTAATGTGCACCCTTGTACAGGCACTGAGGCTCTATACAGGCTGTACAGCCCATAGGGGGAATAAAGGTATAGCTCTACTCTTTCTTAACCACGGTACTAGAAGCAGTGATGGGTCAGCGTAACGCCCTGGCCACTCTTTACCATTGTACAGGAGGCTGAGTGGGCCACAGGGCCGGTCTGGACAGTGCGGAAAATCTCGCCCCCACCAAGATTTGATCCTCGAACCGTCCAGCCCGTAGCCAGTCGCTGTACCGACTGAGTTACCGGGCCCACAAACATTGCTAACTGGTAAAATAAAATGTCACTACGGCTATTGAAAGCCTTTAGTTACGTAAGATAAATTTATTTTAAAAAAACTAAAAAATTCTTATATTGTACTGAGAAGAAGTATGGGGGTCTTTGAAAGCAAGCAGTTTTTCTGAAGCGGCTACTTCAAATGCGAAGTGGTTTACGGCACGCAGCTCTCATATGTCATACCCCGCTCCTGCACTGAGGTTCCCATTACGCTATTGGCCCGGCTTAGGTTCTTCTCATTGTGCTGCAGCCTGTACTGTACCCCGGGGCCACCAGTCCCCCATCCCACTTACACAAACCATTATATTGTTGCCACTGTATCAATGTGAAGCTTCATCTAGTAGCATCATGATTCAGCTTTCGAATCGACAGCACCAAAAGAGAAGTGTTTTTAAAGAGCAGATTCTGAAACGTCACCTAAAAAAGTAAATAAAATGCAACAAGGGGGGGGGGTGTAAAAGCGAACCCCCCTATCTGTTCCATGCAGTTGCAACCCCTCCCCCTTCCCCAAAGCTCTCAGGAATCCACCCCAGTAGCATAACAAGCATCTGAAGCAAAAAAAGAAGAATATTTTGCTATAGAAAAATATAGGTGTACAGTTCCTGCCAGAAGTTTAGTATTGTAGAAGAAGTAAATATAATGAGTTGGGCTGGGCATGTGGCGCGTATGGGTGAGAACAGGGGGGTGTATAGGGTCTTGGTGGGGAAACCGGAGGGAAAGAGACCACTGGGGAAACCTATGCGTAGATGGGTGGATAATATTAGGATGGATCTCCAGGAGGTGGGATGTGGGAATATGGACTGGATTGGGCTGGCACAGGATAGGGACAGGTGGCGGACGCTTGTGAGTGCGGTAATGAACCTTCGGGTTCCGCGAAATGCGGGGAATTTCTTGACTAGGTGCAAACCAGTTAGTTGCTCAAAAAGGACTCTGCACCATGGAGTGAGTAAGTAAGTAAGTAAGTAAGTAAGTAAGTAAGAAGGAGTAAATGTAGAAGAATTATGAGACGTAAAGCAGAGGTGCATATATGCTGGAGGCCTGATAGCCTGGTATTTGTGCACCTCTGCAGTGTGTAATTTTCATGTCATTAATTCATTGCGTTACTTTATTTTAAGACGACGTGATAGGTGATGGGTGAAATGTTATTAGAAATGGATATTTAAGGAAGTGTTTGTTATCCTGTGTGAAACGTACCGTTTTTTTTTGTCTGGTTGCACAGAGTAGAAACACGTAACGCGTCGGTGACGATAAAAGGTGACTCGGTCGAGATTCGAAATCAGCACATTTCGACAATAACTGTAAAACATTTCAGCTACTCAAGTCTGATCGGTCCCGCCCTTCTGTTTCTACACGTATCTTCTTAAGAAATCCGCTCTTAACGAGGTTCACATGAATTGATAACTTCCCGTGCTATCGAAGTTTTGGGTGGCACTGTACTATGCTGTGTAGCTGAACTGCATTTCGGGTGGCACTGTACTATGTTGTGTAGCTGAACTGCATTTTGGCTGGCACTGTACTATATTGTGTCGTTGAACAGCATTTTGGGTGGCACTGTACTATGTTTTGTCGTTGAACAGCATTTTGGGTGGCACTGTACTATGTTGTGTCGCAGAACAGCATTTTGGCTGGCACTGTACTATGTTGTGTCGCTGAACTGCATTTTGGCTGGCACTGTACTATATTGTGTCGTTGAAGAGCATTTTGGGTGGCACTGTACTATGTTGTGTCGTTGAACTGCATTTTGGCTGGCACTGTACTATGTTGTGTCGCTGAACTGCATTTTGGCTGGCATTGTACTATGTTGTGTCGCTGAACTGCATTTTGGCTGGCACTGTACTGTGTTGTGTCGCTGAACTGCATTTTGGGTGGGACTGTACTGTGTTGTGTCGCTGAACTGCATTTTGGCTGGCACTGTACAATGTTGTGTCGCTGAACTGCATTTTCTGGAACCCTTGTTTAGTTGTGGATGGGGGAGTGTTTTAAATATCTGTATTTTGACTGAATGCAACCCAAGGAGCAGCTGTTTTTTAGTCAGATGTATCATTACTTGTTCCTCGCATATGATGAACCTAGATTGATTGTCGGTTTGAGGGTACACTTTTGTTACCATGGTAATCAGTCTTATGACGTTACATTCAGCGTCCCCGGCTAGCAGTAGTTCTTTTGTTGTCATCATACAATTTTTTCCGTTAAAATATATAGATTGGAAGCGTTATTATTATTATTATTATTAGAACAAGTAATGGAATATTGTAACTTACGGAATGGATTGGTTCAGAGCTGATGCGTTTTCTGACGTTAGTGAAGGGAACGACTCAATCCTGGCTCAAGTTTGGCCATTTTAACTGGAAATTCAATCATTATACAAAATTTCATTATAAACATTGAAAGTTCTTAAATTGTGTTCTTACAATTGGTCTAAGCCGTCATTACGTGTGCCTTTGTGTGTTCGTCTGTCATCGATAAGGTTTTCATTTCTATTCAAATCAAATGAAAACATCACTTACTTTAGGGTAATCACAACATGACATCATTCACCGGAACTACAATGCATGCTTCAGTCGGTCGGTCATTACCGGAAAAAAATTTGTATTTTCCGAATATGTGACAACACAGCTGATTTCATGAAGCGTATTCAAAATACACGAGATTTCAATCTTCCGCCGCGTGTATTTGAGGCTCTCACTCTTCTGGGGTGTTGTGCAGCGTCGATTTGTAAATTGTTACAGACATTTCGGGAAAACCTAACGGTCTCCTTTAGGAGGATCAAGCATTTTTGGATGGACAGAACCTTGAAAATGGGATTGATAGTTTTGCACTGTTTCGCCCTTGAATATTGAACCGATAGACTACCGAAACGCCGGTAAGCATCTACCAACCTCACCACGTGACATCGCAAAAGAGCAAAAACTTAGTTTTACAACATTTTGAAAGAGGCTGTATTCATTTTTGTAAAAGATTGAAAAAAATAATCTGAGAACGTTTATCTGAAAGGAATGGATAAGAAGTAAAGATAAAGGTAAAGTTCACACTTGTACAGTCAATGAGGCTCTGTACAGTCCGTACGACCCATAGGGGGAGTAGAGGTATAGCTCTACTCTTTCTTGATCACGGCACTAGAAGAGGGTGAGTGGTCATCGTCACGCCCAGGCCGCCCTTAACCCCCGGGAAAGACCCGGTACCCACTGTACAGGAGGCCGGGTGGGCCACAGGGCCGGTTTGAACAGATGCGGAAAATCTCGCCCCCCACCGGGATTCGATCTCCGGACCTTCCAGCCCGTAGCCAGTCGCTATACCGACTGAGCTACCGGGCCCACAAGGATAAGAGTAATGTGTCTTTTTTTCGGAAAGGTACTTCTAGATCTATGTTGTATCAGGCTATTTGTCATAACGTTTAATGTGGAATTATATCTATATTTTAATTAATGAATTTGAAATACTGTTGTAGTCATATTGCAAGAAATTCGATTTGGGCTCGTAGCAAGAATTTATGTGCAAAAAATGCAATTCACAGTACATGGACATGTTTTCGTTACATACTTCTTCTGATTTTATGAGACAATGTGCTAACAAATGATAGGAAACAAATTCCTCTAAGTTCATAAAACAAAGTCTTTTATACTTCCTGTCACTGTGTTATTAATTTCGAAGTTCCAGATGATGAAAATTGTTTGCAAAAGTTAATTTTACTTTATTTATTTCAGGTAAGCGCCAATCATTCACGTTGTCTTCTTGAAGGTCAGAACACAGGACATCGCAGTGACGTAAGTCCCTGTTTTGTGTTTATTCAAAAAGTATAGCTCGGAAAGTATTTCAGTTATCCCGTATGCAGCAATATTAGATACATACATTCATACATACACATATATATATATACATTCATTCATTCATACATACATACATACATACTACACACACACACATACATATATACATACACACATGCATATATAAATATACACATGAATACATACATACATACAAATATACATTTATTCATTCATACATACATACATACATACTACACACACACACACACATACATATATACATACACACATGCATACATACACACATACATATATAAATATACACATGAATACATACATACATACAAATATACATTTATTCATTCATTCATATATACATACATACATGCATACATACATACATGCATACATACATACATACACACATACATATATACATACATACATACATACATACACACACACACACACACACACATACATACCTACAGAGACTGGAATTTTCTTTTCGCCAGACCATGGTTTAAGATATGCTCCATAGACTCCCAAGTTTCCAGTCGACATGCTGGCATTTGGACTGTATTAGCTCCATTATTAACAATGTTCACAATTACTACAATGTCAGAAATCTCTAAGGTGGGACTGTTTCCTCTATCTGTAGTTGCAGTGCATTCTTTGTGCAATTTTATGTCCTTGAGTTTTACTAGTGTACATTTCGAGCAGACACAAGCAAGTCATTTTGAGAACGTTACCTATTAACAATTGGGGTAAAAATTTCGTTACTGAGAAAGTAATAATGTAAGTATTTTTATAGAAATGGCAGGCGTTGTTAGGCTCCACTCCTCTTAACCCCCTTCCCTGTGCCGTTGTTATGCCGCATAAATGAGAGCAGAAAAAGAGACGGTTGAGAGGAAATGAGATAAAAGTGCGAAAAGTTTCATTACCAAAAATTAAATATGTTCTCTAGGATTTGGTATATAATCCGTCAGCACCAACAAGCGTAGTAGTAGTAGTAGTAGTAGTAGTAGTAACAGTAATAATAGTAGCAGTAGTAGTAATAACAATAATATTAATCGAGGAGTAGTAGTATTAGTAGTAGTAGTAGTATAAGTAATAGTAGTAGCAAAAGTACTAATAGTAGCAGCAGTAGTAATAACAGTAATATGAAGAGAGTAGTAGTAGTAGTAGTAGTAACAGTAATAATAGTAGCAACAGTAGTAATAACAATAATTAATCGAGCAGTAGGAGTATTAGTAGTATAAGTAATAGTAGTAGCAAAAGTACTAATAGTAGCAGCAGTAGTAATAACAGTAATATTAAGAGAGTAGTAGTAGTAGTAGTAGTAGTAATAACAGTAATAATAGTAGCAACAGTAGTAATAACAATAATATTAATCGAGGAGTAGGAGTATTAGTAGTAGTATTAGTACTACTAGTATTAGTAGTATAAGTAATAGTAGTAGCAAAAGTACTAATAGTAGCAGTAGTAGTAATAACAGTAATATTAAGAGAGTAGTAGTAGTAGTAGTAGTAGAATTAGACTCACTTTTAAAATGTTCAGTACAATATTTAGGCCTTTAACCACGTGTGTGTCTTACACCTTATTTCGATGTTAATTTGGTGATTTGATTTTGAGCGAAAGGCTTCTGCTGTCTATGTCCGTCATATAGGGAAGATAGCACGTTGGAAATATAAAATTCAAAGGAAATGACCTAAACAGCTCTAAAGTTAGGAATTTTAATGGAATTTGTTCATGCATTTCCCAAAGGATTCAAATGCGTGGAACCTAACAATGCGTTCATTATGAGTTACTTATCTGTTTCGTGCAAAAGTACCACAATAATATTCAAACAAATATCTATCTTAATTAACTGTTTTATTGACACTGTCTCTGCCCACTTTTGTAAGAAGGATCAGCAGTTCTAACTCTTTCTGGCCATATAAACTGTAATCTGCCTATATCTGTTTGTATAAACTTCATTATAGCTGACCATTTCGGCCTGTATATATGTACTGCAGCATGTCTTAATAATGCTTTATTAAACATAAAAAAAAAACATGAAACAACCCCAAGACTAAGCCAGAAAAAAGGGACGTTAAATACTTTATATTACGAACGAAATAGTAAGGGGAAAAAATCAATGAGAGGAACAGTGAGGGGGGGGGGGGTGCTTCTTTTTTAATTAATTAACTTCCATCTCCCTTGCTGGTGCTAAAAAAAAAAACAAATGAGTCTTTCGTATTTAAGATATTTTATATCTTCCCCTTCCTCTCATTCTGTTCATTCCTTTCATAATTAATAACATTTTTGTTCAACTTTACCCCTTCCTTATTTTGACTTCATTGTCTACGCAAATCCTTGTCGGCTTCACAATTTAAATCACATCTGACTGCGATGTACATTAATAACTTGGAACAGCATCAAGTAATGGTTATATAAAACAAGTAGATGTTCTTGGGCTTACGTAGTATACATATATATATATAGTGTGGGCCGGGTAGCTCAGTCGGTATAGCGACTGACTACGGGCTGGAAGGTCCGGGATTGAATCCCGATGGTTACGAGATTTTTCGCCGGTCCAGACCGGCCCTGGGGCCCACCCGGTCTCATGTAAAATGGGCACCGGCTCTATCTCGGGGGTAAAGTGCGGCCGGGGCGTGCTGCTGACCAATCACCCCCTTCGAGTGCCGCGGTCATGGAGAAGAAGAGCTATAACTCTACCCACCCTCTGGGCCACACCGGGGCTGTAACGGGATCACTTTACCTTTATATATATGTATATATAGTGTAAGAACTGCTACAGAACAACGTTTTCAGTTTAAGGTGCTTAAATTTCTTCGTAAATTCAGAGTGTCTGAAAAGATACTTCCTTTTGACTAGTTCATTTCTTTATTGTCACTTTAAGGAATAAGAGTAAACTCATTTATGTTTGAAGATTCAATCCGTACCGCGCAGTGAACACAATCCATACCACTTATAAAAATTCAAAGCAGTTATTATTTTTCATAGGTGTAGCATCTCTCTCTGAGGCGTCCCATTAATTGCCAAATCTTATTCCCACTTTGGAATTCTTATTCTATAATTATTTTACATTCTCAAAGCAACTTAGTCATTTATTCTATAATTGTCTCAACAATTTGTTTTCTGTATTGTGAAAAAAAAATCATTTCTTAATAAGCACATTTTTTTTTCTGTGGACAGTAAACTTGCCCGTAAAATTTAATGAAGTTCATTACAATTTGTTATTTGTATTTTCCATTGTTTTAAACAACAACACCAATTTACACCTTCAACAAGGTTCAGTCGCGGTCCTGATATGGCGTGATTAACTTCAGGATAACCCTTAAACCTTGTAGCTGCATCACTATTATCTCTCATTTTTTGAAGCTTATGATGTGTGCTTTACAGTTGTATTGCGAAATGAGTTGATTGTATGTGTTTGGTGTTAGAAAGTGTATTTATATCCGTGGACTTGTTTATGGTTCAGATAAACATTATAAAGCAGTTTGTGCAGTAGTGTTCCTCGGTTTATTGCCATATGTTAGTTTTGTGATGAGTCTGCTTAGCATCAGCTTCCTTCTGACAGTCTGAGAAACCGAAATTTGCTAAAACCTTAACAATGTTCGTAGGCTTTTTTTTACTTCCTCTTTCAATTCTGGATTCCTAAGAAACAGAGATTTAACAAGTTACAAATTTTACGCTTAACTTAACGGGTTATCGCACGTTCACTGTTTTATGGTTTCACTTTCATTTCGCTGACGAGTACAAGGGCTGACGAGTTAAGAGACGGAAGAGCATAAAAATCTCTTTATTTAATTGGTTTTAGAAATGTGAGACTAACAGAAATATTGTATTGCTCGTAAAACCTTTCACAGCTTAAGTTTAAAGCACTTTTGCACTCCGCTAAATATGTGTCGAATTACGGTCTCAGCACTCAGAAAAGGCAAGCAGGAATTCACGTAAAATATTTATTTTTAACGATGTTATTACTTTTGATTCCGTAGTTAATTATTGACTAATAAGACAACATTAATTAGAACTCTAATTCAATGCAAAACAGTGCCATGTCTACAACACGCTACTTGTTTCTGCACAAAAGTAGCTATTGTTTGGTTTCATGTAAAATATACAAAGAAGGTAAATGAATCGTAATATATATTTTATTCTTCGCTTACGTAAGCTTAAAAATATTTTTCTTTTTTTGCAACGGTCCAACTATGGCCTATTCGACCTCATTGTTGAGTTTTCCAGATCACACACAATATTGGCACACACACACACACACACGCAAACACACACAAACACATGGTAGGATTACTCTCGACGAGTGATCAGCTCGTCGCAGAGGCCGCTACCCTACACAATACAAAACAGACACAAGAGACTAACATCCATGCCCCCAGAGGGATTCGAACCCGCGATAGCAGCAATCAAGAGGCTTCAGACTAACTTCTCAGATTGCACGACTATCGGGATTGGCAAATTATTTTAGTACTGGTAATAATTGAAGCAATACATAATGTTGAGTTCCCACACTATTGAATAGAAAACATTTACCTACTCCTCTTCATTATATAAAGCCCGGAAATGTGCCCTTTGGGCCCAAGCATTTAACGTCCCATACACAAGGCAATATACAATAATGATTAATAATTAATTTATTATTATTATTTTAAGGCGTTGTTGATTATATGTTTAATTCTTTTAAGTCAAAGCATGAATATGGCTCTAAGTAAGTCGAAACATGTAGCATGCTCTCTGAAATTGTTTACGTAATAAAGTTGTGTTAGACCATAATTATACGTCTATTAATCACTGAACGATACACAACAGGGGAGTCTCACCTACAATTTACAATGCACAATAAATTTACGTTGCTCTCGACAGTGTTCTCATTTCTTATTAGTCAATATTTGTCCGTTATTTTCTTACGACCTTGAACTTAATTGGAATATTTCTGTACAGTTTAGTCTTGTTAACATTCGTCTCATTCAAAATGGCTGATGTGTCCCCAAAAAAGACTAATGTTGTCCGTGATAATTTGAACCTCAAAAATTTTAAATTTCCTTTACTTCATGCACTCCACGCACCCACTATGCCTGGTGTAAAATACTCCCACTACAACACTCTGATACACAATCAGGAAGGAGAAAAAAAAAATGCTATTTTTCCCCATCTTGCTCTGATTGTTTCTAACCAGGGATAATATTCAAACAATGAAGCAGTTGTAAGGGTAATAAATATCCTTAAGGAAACATATTTTAGTCTATTTGTAGCAGTCTGTTTTATATACGGTAAAAGGCTGTCTGTTTATCATCATATATATGCAATTCTACCGTAAATTATTCAACTGCGTCGAGAAGTGTAGCAAGATGTTTGCCTAGTGCAGTCACACTGTATAATGCTAACTATTTATAGGCCCGCAAGTCCCAGCAGAAACGCGGTCTAAGGCGTAGGTCTGTGGCAACTCGCCTGCTGAGATCGTGGGTTCGAATCCCACCGGGGGCATGGATGTTTTCCTGTTGTGAGTGTTGTCAGGTAGAGGTCTCTGCGGACGAGCTGATCACTTGTCCAGAGGTGTCCTACCGACTGTGATGCGTCGTTTTGTGTAATGAAGAAACCTCAAGAATGTGGAGGCCATGGCCCGCGTTGGGCCGCAGCGCCACAGGAGAAAGAAATTATAGGCCCACTTCGAGGTTCGTAAATGTCCGTGATATGAGACGAGTACTGCAGGCTGTCATAAATTTCGGTTTACGTAAACTTACTGATTCATAAGGCAAACACATCACATTGAAAGTACCTTAAAATCAATCGTAAGTTTATTTATTTAATATTTCGTCACACTTACTTACTTACTTACTCCATGGTGCAGAGTCCTTCTTGAGAAGCTAACTGGTTTGCAGCTAGTCAAGTAATTCTCTGCATTTCACGGAACCCGAAGGTTCATTACCGCACTCACAAGCGTCCGCCACCTGTCTCTATCCTGGGCCAGCCCAATCCAGTCCATATACCCACATTCCACCTCCTGGAGATCCATCCTAA
>Ga0131853_10019120_pt1 | contig 12464 bp, 7 predicted proteins | sample TergutLab28metaG_FD_92764 | JGI IMG/M metagenome (GOLD analysis project Ga0131853, IMG submission 92764) | Labiotermes labralis P1 segment gut microbial communities from Petit-Saut dam, French Guiana - Lab288 P1 (version 2) (version 2) | ecosystem: Host-associated > Arthropoda: Insects >...
AGCAGGGTTAAAGAAATATGCGGACTTACTGGTTCGCGCTGGGGGCAACGTGCAAAAAGGTCAATTGGTAATCATAAGCTGTGCTGTAGATAATGCACTTTTTGGGCGTTTGGTTCGTGATGCGGCCTATGATGCAGGCGCATCGGAAGTACGCATAGATTGGGCTGACGAAACAACAAACCGTGAAATGTTCCTTCGCGGCGCAGATGAAATATTTGACAACTTCCCGGACTGGCAAGTGCAAAAGCTTAAATATCAGGACGATAAAGGTGCGGTTTACCTGCACATCAGCTCTTCTGACCCAGACAATATGGCAGGGGTAGACTCCAATAGGTTGCGCCGGTTTGGCAAGGTAGCGCGCATGGCAACAAAAGCGCATTCTGCACTAACAATGAGCAGTACCTTGCGTTGGTCCATTGTTGCAACACCTTCGCCCAAATGGGCAAAAAAAGTATTCCCAGACTTACCGGAAGCCGAAGCAATAAAACGTTTGTGGGAATATATTCTCAAATGTGCTCGTGCGGATGGCGAAGACCCCATTGCAGACTGGAAAAAGCATGACCAAAATTTCACAAAACGTGTAGATTATTTAAACGGGCAACAATTTTCTGCCCTGCGTTTTACTACCGGAATCGGTTCCGATTTTACGCTTGGGTTAGTTGATAATCATGTTTGGGAAGGCGGAAGCGATACCGATAAAAACGGCATACGATTCTTTCCAAACCTGCCAACAGAAGAAATTTTCACCATGCCTCACCGTGAAAAGGCCGAGGGCAGAGTCGTGGCGTCCATGCCGCTTTCCTACCAAGGCAACCTTATTGAAGGGTTTGAAATGACCTTCAAAGACGGCAAAGTTGTAAGTTATAAGGCTGACAAAAATCAGGAAACATTGAAAAATATAATTGAAATGGACGAAGGGGCGGCCCGCCTGGGCGAGGTTGCGCTTGTAACAAACTCTTCTCCAATAGGACAGATGAACACCTTGTTTTACAATACGTTGTTCGACGAAAATGCATCTGCTCACTTGGCGCTTGGTAAAGCGTATCCCAAAAACATGGCCGGTGGCGACGATATGCCTACCGAAGAATTGGTTGCCAAAGGCGGTAACGACTCACTTACCCATGTAGACTTTATGTTTGGTACACCAGATATGCGCATTGTTGGCATCAAGCAAGATGGCACAGAAGTAGTATTTTTTGATAAAGGCGAGTTTATAAACTAAAACTTTCAGGGTGGTGTTTTATATGCAATTTCTTACAGTTGATCAAATCCGAGATAAATTCTTGGATTTTTTTGTTAAACATGGGCACTTTCAATTGCCAAGCTTCCCGGTGGTGCCGCAGAGCGACAACACGCTGCTGCTAATTGGTGCAGGTATGGCACCCATGAAAAAATTCTTTACAGGGCAGGAAAATCCCCCATCTAGTCGGGTCGTTACCTGCCAAAAGTGTATTCGCACCAACGACATAGACGATGTTGGCAAAGATGCCCGTCACGTTTCATTTTTCGAGATGTTGGGTAACTTCTCTTTTGGCGATTATTTCAAGAAAGAAGTAATCCCATTTGCGTGGGAATTCCTTACAAAGGAAATGCAGCTTCCTATAGAAAAGCTGCTTATTTCCGTATATGAAGAAGACGACGAAGCCTACGATATTTGGCATAAAACCATTGGCATACCAAAGGAAAAAATATTCCGTTTAGGCAAAGACGAAAACTTTTGGGAACTTGGCGTTGGCCCCTGCGGCCCATGTTCTGAAATCCACTTTGACCGCGGTATTGATAAAGGCTGTGGTCAGCCGGATTGCACGGTTGGCTGCGATTGCGACCGTTTTATGGAAATTTGGAACTTAGTATTTATCCAATTTGAAAAACTTGAAGACGGCAGCTACATTCCACTGAAATCAACCGGCATAGATACAGGCATGGGTCTAGAGCGTATTTCTATCGTAATACAGGAAGCGGAGTCTGTTTTCGAAATCGACAACATCAAAACCATTTGCACAAAAGTAATGGAATTTGCAAAGCTAAATTCGCCTACAAAAGAACAGCAAGTGTCGGTAAATATTATCGCCGACCATGTACGCAACGTTGTATTCATGGCATCTGACGGTGTGTTGCCATCCAACGAGAGTAGGGGATATGTGCTACGCCGTTTGCTTCGCCGCGCCGTGCGCCATGGTAAAGCACTTGGCCTAACACAGTTTGTAAACCAAATGGCCAAAGTTGTTATTGACGTGTACGGTCATGCGTATCCCAATTTAAAGGAGAAATCGAACCATATATTGCAAGTGCTGGACGCGGAAGAAAGCCGCTTCTTAGAGACGCTTGATACAGGTATGAGTTTGCTGCAAAAGCATATTGATGCGCTTAAATCTGTAGGACAAGCCACTCTAAGCGGTGCAGAGGCGTTTAAACTATACGACACCTATGGTTTCCCGCCTGACCTAACCCGTGAGATATTAGAAGATGCTGGCCTCGGCTGGGACGAAGAAGGCTTCCAAAAAGAAATGCAGGACCAGAAAACACGCGCCCGTGCCGCTCGCGGGGTGTCCACTTACATGGGGGCAGACGAAACGGTTTATCATAAGTTAACCCCCAATTTGCCAACCGAATTTTGCGGATATGAAAAAAACATTTGCCAAACAGAAATTCTTGCATTAATAGCTGATGGCGAAGTGGTACAAGAAGCAAGCGCAGGCCAAGAAGTGGCCATTGTATTAAATTGTACACCATTTTACGCTGCAGGCGGTGGGCAAAAAGGCGATATAGGCACAATTGCAGGGGCGAAAATTACCGATTGTATAACCGTAGCCGGTAACAATACCGTGCATTTAGGGACGCTTGAAACAGGCACGTTGCGCGTAGGCGAAGCAGTCACTGCCGCCATAGACATAGCCAACCGCCGCAATATAATGTGCAACCATTCGGCCACGCATCTCTTGCAAAAATCCCTGCGTGACGTACTTGGCGACCATATAGAGCAAGCAGGCTCGGAAGTAAGCCCCGACCGCCTGCGTTTCGACTTTACGCATTTTTCGTCACTAACCGCAGAAGAAAAAGATAAAATTGAAACCCTTGTAAACAAGCGTATATGGGAAAATGCTCCCGTAGAAATAATTCTAACAACCCCTGACCAAGCCCGCCAAAACGGCGCAACCGCCCTGTTTGGCGAAAAATATGGCGATACTGTGCGTATGGTTAAAATGGGTGATTTTAGCACAGAATTATGCGGCGGAACCCATGTTGTAAGCACCCAGCAAATTGGCATGTTTAAATTGTTGTCGGAAAACGGCATTGCATCGGGCGTACGCCGGATAGAAGCCGTAACAGGCGAAACTGCGTTGAAACTTTTCCGCAATGCATCCGCAACATTGGCCGACATTGCCGACATTTTAAAAACGGGGGATGTGTCAACCCGCATCCAGTCCCTGCTTACCGAAAACAAAGAGCTAAAAAAAGAAGCTGCCCGAGGGCAAGCCGAAGCTTTAGGTAAAAAGCAAGGGGAAGTTGCCGAAGATTTGCTTAAAAATGCCGAAACCCATAATGGTCTCACCTTAATAACCGCAAAGCTGGAAAATTACGACATTGAAGCCCTTCGCAACCTTTGCGACAAGTTAAAAGCCGAAATGAAGTCCGGCTGTTTGCTTTTATGCGGTGTCAACACCGACGGAGCAGCGCAATTTCTGGCTAGCGCAACAGAGGATGCAGTAAAAAGCGGCATACACGCAGGCCAACTGGTAAAGGAAGCCGCAGCAATATGCGGCGGCGGCGGCGGCGGCAAACCCAACCATGCCCAAGCCGGCGGCAAAGATGCGGCAAAAGCAGACGAAGCTTTGGCACGATCTCTGGTAACAATGAAGAACATGCTTACAAAATAGAAAAATTATATAATGCAAAAAAAGCAAAGAAGACTGGCTCTCTAAGGAAATTTAATTCTTAGAGAGCCAGTCTTCTTTGCGTTCGCCTTGACATATTTTATCATAATATTATCATTATTGTGGTCAAATTAAGTGCATATTTTATCACTATTTGGATAAAATACTCGCGTTAGAAAAATGCGTCTTTGACTTTTAAGCAAAATCAAAAATTCAAAGCGCTATGTGTTCCCAAGCGAGTAAGTGTTAAAATAAGAATGTCATTTTCTTTTTTGTATACGAGCAACCAATCTGGCGTAACATGGCATTCCCTAAATCCTTTCCACTCGCCAGTTAAGGCATGGTCATGATTTTTTTCTGGCAGTGGCTGACCATTGGCTAATTGAATGATTATATTTTTCAACAACTGAATATTTTGCCCCCGTCTTTTAGCAAGGCGATAATCCTTCTTGAACTGGCCGGTTTCTTTAACTTCGTATTTAGGGTGTGTTCGATAATTCCATTACACCATCTTTTCAACAAATTTCTCGTTATACGTTGTCGCAAAAAACCTTACATACCTTTGGGTATGTGCGGCTTTTAGCTCCGAGTCTAACAAAAAATTTGCCTGAAAATCTAGTGCAAGCGAATTATCGAACACACCCTAGTTTCATTCATCATTATCCAAGTCCTCGAAAAGTGCATTCATATTCCTATACCCTTTTACGGATGAATCGCGGCCAATTCTATTTGCTTCTGCAATTGCCGCCAATGATTCAGCATTGGGTTGGCTAGGACGCAAATCAAAAGGCAGTCCGCCAACATTGCATGATTGATGTATAAACACAGTAACTGCTTCTGCTAAAGATAAGCCATATTGCGCATAAACAGTTTCTGCAGTTTTCTTTATCGCTGGGTTAAGCCTAATGTTTAAGCTTGATGTTTTCGTCATTGCAACTCCTCATTTTTTCCTGATTTTAACGCATATCGTTCACAAATGCAACCAAAACAAGCGATATCTCCTAGAGATAGAGACTGAATTTTTTGTAGGATTTTGGCGGAAGTCGTGATACAATGTCTTATGAATCAATTTTATGTTGCTTTTTATCAAGGAGGGCTTTAAATATGCAAAATAGAAAAATGGGTTTCGTGGGATTAGTGTTGTTGGGGTTTGTTGCTCTTATAGGCTTGCCAATAGTATTTTTGTTGCAACAAAATTTTAGGTCAAATGCCGGAATCACATATGCTACAGTGGTAGAAACTTGGATAGAAGGAACTATTTTAGACACACATGGCCCCACAAGAATGGTGCGTTTTAGATATACGGTTGGTGGCGTTGAATTCGAAGCAATTAGACCGTACAGGGATGGATTTGTTGGGCAGCAAATAAGATTATATTATGATGTCGATAATCCCAGAACGTTTCAGCTAGAGCAACCACGGCAATGGCAGATTTTATTTTTAACCCCCTTATTGGCAGGAGGCCTCTTCCTTATGGCGTTTCAACATTTGCGTGGGAGGTAAATAAAGAAGCCTTATTATTCATCCCCTAAACCTAGCAAAAAACTCAGACATCAACCCTGCACACTCTTCTTCCAGCACACCTTCTATTACATCCACTCTATGGTTAAAACGCGGCTCGTTCAAAATATCAAGAATTGACCCCGCGCAACCAGCCTTGGGGCTTTTTGCCCCATAAACAACAGTGGGAATCCGCGCTTGCACGATTGCCCCGGCACACATTGGGCAAGGTTCCAGCGTTACATAAAGCGTACAATCTTCTAACCGCCAATCACCCAAGGCTATGCAGGCTTGGTCTATTGCCATTATTTCTGCATGATACAGTACGTTTTTACGTGTTGCCCTTTCGTTGGCGGCAAATCCTATTATTTGCCCATCGTGTACAATTACACAGCCTATTGGCACTTCGCCATTGTCAAAAGCCCTGCGAGCTTGCTCGAGGGCTTTTGACATGTAAAAACTATATGGTTCGTTATGGCCGTTGTGACCCATAAGTATCCTTCAAATATACATCGTGTGCGCCGCCTTCTATCAGGCTGGACGGGGATATGCGCGTAAGCCTGGCTTTCTTTTGGAAATCGCCAACTTCTAATGCGCCGCAGTTGCACATGGTTGCACGTATTTTGCTTAAAGTTATATTTAGGTTGTCACGCAGGCTGCCCGCATATGGTACATATGCATCTACACCTTCTTCAAATGTTAAACCGCCGCCGCCTTCGTAACGTTGCCAGTTACGTGCGCGTTCGGTACCTTCGCCCCAGTACTCTTTCACATAGTTTCCGCCTATTATTACTTTCTTTGTTGGACTTTCGTCAAAACGGGCAAAATAGCGGCCTTGCATGCAGAAGTCCGCACCCATTGCAAGCGCAAGTGTGATGTGATAGTCGTGGACGATACCGCCGTCAGAGCAAATGGGCACGTAAATACCGGTTTCGGCGAAATACTCGTCACGGGCAGCAGCGACTTCAATTAAGGCCGTAGCCTGGCCGCGCCCAATTCCCTTCGCTTCGCGGGTAATACAAATCGCCCCGCCGCCTATGCCAACTTTTACAAAGTCTGCGCCATTTTCTGCTAAGTAGCGGAAGCCTTCACGGCATACAACATTACCCGCACCTATTTTCACAGTATCGCCGTAGTTTTCGCGCACAAAGTCTAGTGTTAGCTTTTGCCACTCGCTAAACCCTTCAGAGGAGTCTATACATAACACATCTGCTCCCGCTTCTACCAACGCAGGTATGCGCTCTTCATAGTCGTGCGTATTAACACCCGCGCCCACTACATAACGCTTTGCGCCGTCCATAAGCGCCAATTTATTTTCCTTGTCGGCAGAATAATCTTTACGGAAAACAAATGACGACAGGCACCCGTTTTTGTCAATGACAGGAAGTGTATTTAGCTTGTTGTCCCAAATTAGGTCGTTGCATTGGGGTAGGGTAGCACCTTCTTCTGCATATACCAATTTTTCTAGCGGAACCATAAATGTTGAAACCTTGGTGTCTAGCGGCATGCGGGTTATTCTGTAATCCTTGCTTGTTACAATTCCAATAAAACGCCCTCTGCTTGTCCCATCTTCGGTAACAGCAACCGTAGAATGGCCGGTTTTTTCTTTAAGGGCCAAAATATCTGCCAGCGTTTGGTCGGGTTTAACATTCGATTCGCTTGTTACAAAGCCTGCTTTATGGTCTTTTGCGCGGCGTATCATGGCGGCTTGGCTTTCTATCGATTGTGATACAAATATAAAAGAAATTCCGCCTTCTTTGGCCAATGCAATTGCCATCTTGTCATCCGACACAGATTGCATTACAGCCGAAACCAGCGGAATGTTTAAGGAAAGAGGAGCCTCTTCCCCACGCATATGTTTTACCAATGGTACTTTCAAAGATACATTTGATGGGATACATTCTTTAGAAGAAAACCCCGGCACCAGCAGATACTCGTTAAAAGTGTGTGACTCGTGCTCGTAAAAATAAGACATTGTAATCGCCTCCTTGAGATATTTCATCTTATTATATCTAATTCGCAGGAAAGGTCAAATAAAATATGAAACTGCCTTGCTACGATTAACAAGGCAGTTCCATACTTTCTCTTGCGATGGCAAAATTATGATAAAATTTATGCGAAATATTATCATAATTTTGTACAAATTACGCCACAATAGCTATAAATTATTGTATGAACGGGAACAAGAACACCCCGATATAGCGCATAGATATACCGGCTACCAGCCCAAGGAACGGATTTTTGGTTAGCGCCGTAATAGCTAGGGCCGCCGCCGCTTCTACCGAAGCCAGCGGGGTAACATTTGGGTTCAAGTTCATGTGCGGTGGGGGGCCTAAGAAGAAAACATTTCTGAAATTTACTACAAAGGTAGAGAAGAACCCGATAATAAACAGGAACCCGGCAATAGCCTGTACAGGAACGTATTTTACGGCCTTGGTCATCAACCCAAGCAGTAGCAGCAAAGCGCACAATGCCATCATTACTACACCGGCAATTACCGGCGCGGGGGATGCCGCTGTTGCGGAAATGATAGCTCCTACAGGGGCGCCGCCAAATAGTACACTTGGGATATCGGCAAGGCTGTTAATAACGGTTAAGTGATCCATGTTTTGCGTATGCGTTCCCCCGGTAAAACCGGCAGTGATATTACCAAAGGCAATATTTGTTCCAATGTTTAACGAGATAAACGCTAAAGCAAACAGGATAGCATATAAGGTAAACTTCGGCTTCACCATTTTGAAATCTTCCCAATATTCCTTTGTCCAAAATTTAGGGCTTTCATTTTGGCTCATATCGCCTTCATAACCCGCGTCTGTTGCCATGGTAGCAATATTAACGCGCCGCCCTCTTTTCCCGGTTTTGGGGTCTTTTTGCAAAAATACAAAATCAAGCGTTGGCAACGTTACCGATGCGGCAATAACATACACCAAAGCATGCGGGTTTGGTGTCGCGGGAATATACACAAATGCAGCATGGGTTATCAGAGCCGACACTAAGGAAACGATTCCTATTCTTTTTTCTTGCTTTATCATGTCAAAACTGATACCGGCTATCATAAAACCAACACCGGCCATCATGCCCCACAAAACGGGATTGCCTGCAAATTCCGCAATTCTGGTAACACCGCCGAACAACCCTAGCGGAACCATTACAATTACCGCCAGCAATAGTGCGGCAACGCGCTCGTTCATCCTTTTCATGAAATGCGAGACAGTTAGTATCGACGACTGCCCCGAAATTGGCGTAACCGAGCCGGTTAACAAGTTACCAATTGCACCGATAATAAACGCAAAGGCTGTTGGCTTCATTTTATAGCCCTGTGCGGCGGCCCAAGCCAACATGGTTAGCCCATTAATTGAAACAAAGATTACCGCAACTACAAATGTCACTGCATCTGTCATAGTAGTATTCTCCTCTTCTAGTTGCTTGCCAACCTTTTATAAGCCGCAAGCCTTTGCTTCGCATCTTCTTCACATGCCACAAACAATTCTTTTGCAATTTCAGGGAACTGAGCCTCAAGCACTTTGTAACGGGCTTCGCCGCGGATAAAGTCTTGGAAGCTTGCTGTCGGCTCTTTAGAATCCATGATGAACGGATTTTTACCTTTTGCCGCGAGTAATGGGTTAAAGCGGTATAGGCTCCAATATCCACATTCTACTGCGTCTTTCATTTGCTTTTGGCTGTTTGCCATACCGCCTGGCACACCATGTGCAATACATGTCGCATATGCAATAACGATAGATGGGCCGGGGTATGCTTCCGCTTCTTTGATTGCTTTTAAAGCCTGGGTATAGTCTGCCCCCATAGCAATTTGCGCGACATATACATAACCATAGCTCATGGCCATTTGCCCAAGGTCTTTTTTGCCCACTTTTTTACCGCTAGCGGCAAATTTAGCTACAGCAGCGGTTGGGGAGGCTTTGGAAGCTTGACCGCCGGTGTTGGAATAAACTTCTGTATCCATGACAAGCAGGTTGATATCTTCGCCGGAAGCGATAACATGGTCAAGGCCGCCGTAACCAATGTCGTACGCCCAGCCGTCGCCACCAAATGCCCATACGGATTTTTTGACCAACATGTCGTCGGAGTCGGCGACGTATTGAAGCTGTGCTTCAGTTTCACGGCTGCAACAGGTGTAATTGCATTTGCAGTCCGCAAACCATCCAAGCAATTCTTTAACTGCGGCACGTAATTTTTCGCTTGCAACTTTTGACAACTCACCGTCTTCGCTAGTGCCTTGGCGCGGTTGTTGTTTATCATAATTTGCAAGCCATTCATTGGCGGCATTTATAAAACTGTCGCCGAGCCCGGTATCTTTTGCCAATTCGCGAAGCGTTTCCGCCAGTTTTTTACGGCGTTGTTTTACCGCCAGTTGGAAACCAAGCGTAAATTCTGCGGTATCTTCAAACAGCGAATTCGCCCATGTTGGCCCCTGGCCTTTTGCATTTTTGGTGTACGGCGTAGACGGGCAGCTACCGCCCCAGATAGACGAACAACCGGTTGCGTTACCAATATACATACGGTCACCATATAGCTGTGTGATAAGTTTGGCATATGGGGTTTCGCCACAGCCTGCACATGCGCCGCTAAACTCAAGGAGCGGCTGCTCAAATTGGCTATTTTTAACACTGGCAAATTTGTCGAACGGATTCTCTTTGTGCGGAAGTGCAATTAAGCGGTTCCAGTTTACGCTTTCTTCGTCAACAAGGTTTTCTATAGGCTCCATAACAAGGGCCTTTTCGCCTTTTTTACCTGGGCAAACTTGGGCACAAACGCCGCAGCCGTAGCAATCAAGCGGAGAAATTTGAATTTTGTATTTAAGCCCTGCGGCTTCTTTGCCTATAGCATCCAGCACAGTCAGGCCGTTTGCTTCCTCGTCTGTAAGCAGGAAAGGACGAACGGTAGCATGCGGACATACATACGAGCAGAAGTTGCATTGGATACAATTTTCGCTGCACCATTTTGGAATATCCACGGCCACGCCGCGCTTTTCGTATGCAGAGGTGCCTTGTGGAAAAGTGCCGTCTTCACGGCCTTTGAAGGCAGAAACAGGCAGTTCTTCACCGCGCAAAGCGTTTACTTCGTAGTGGAAATCTTTGATGAAAGCAGGGGTGCCTGCGAAGTCAATGCCCGGTGTATCGGCCGCGTTTGCCCACTCTGCCGGTACTTTAACCTCACGTACATTTTCAACCCCGGCATCTATTGCCTTATTGTTTCTGTCTACAACAGCTTCGCCCCTGTGGCCATAACTGTCCACAACGGCTTGTTTCATATGCTTAACGGCTTCCGCGATGGGGATAATATTTGTGATTTTAAAGAACGAAGCCTGCAAAATTGTGTTGATATGACGCCCCATGCCAAATTCTCTTGCAATATCAACGGCGTTTATTACATAAAGTTTGATGTTCTTTTTGGCAAGTTCACGCTTCATTTGACCCGGGAGTTTTTCACCTAACTCGGCATCACTCCACTGGCAGCTTAAAAGAAATACGCCGCCCGGCTTAACATCACTAACCATATCGTACTTGCTTACATAAGATGGACTATGGCAGGCTACAAAGTCTGCCGCTTTTACCAAGTAGGTGGAGCGGATTGGCTGCTTGCCGAAACGGACATGGGTACGCGTTACGCCGCCAGATTTTTTGGAGTCGAAAGATGCGTATGATTGCACGTACATGTCGGTTTGTTCGCCAATAATTTTTGTTGAGTTTTCACACGCGCCAACTGTACCGTCTGCGCCGATACCCCAGAATTTAGCACTGTACGTGCCTTCAGGCACAACGTCAAGATACTCGCCAACCGGCAAAGACGTATGCGTAATATCATCTTTGATACCAACTGTAAAGTGGTTTTTGGGTACAACACTGTTAAGGTTTTCGAACACAGCAACAATTTGTGATGGGAAAACATCTTTTGAACCAAGACCATAACGCCCGCCAACCACTGTAATGTTGGCTTTACCGGCTTCGTATAGTGCAGCGCAAACATCTTGATACAAAGGCTCGCCTAAAGAGCCTGGCTCTTTTGTACGGTCAAGCACAGCAATGCTTTTCACGGAAGCAGGCAGCGCATTTAGGAAATGAGAGATAGAGAATGGGCGATATAAGTGTACGTTTAGTAAGCCTACTTTTTCGCCGTTTGCATTCATATAGTCAACGGTTTCTGCAATGGCTTCAACAGCAGAACCCATGGCAATAATTACACGTTCTGCATCAGGTGCGCCATAATAATTGAATAGCCCATAATTACGGCCTGTGATTTTGTTAATTTCGTTAAAATATTCTTCGACAATGGCAGGAATGTTATTGTAGAAAGCGTTAGAAGCTTCGCGCGCCTGGAAAAAGATATCAGGGTTTTGGGCCGTGCCGCGTAATTCCGGGTGTTCTGGGTTAAGTGCGCGCTTGCGGAATTCTGCAACGGCTTCTTTATCCAGCAGTCTTTCAAAGTCTGCATAATCAATAACTTCAATTTTTTGTGCTTCATGAGAAGTGCGGAAACCATCAAAAAAGTGTAGGAAAGGTACACGGCCTTTGATGGCAGCCAAATGAGCGACACCACCAATATCCATAACTTCTTGCACGCTTGAAGATGCTAAAAGCGCAAAACCTGTATTGCGGATACCCATTACATCGGAATGGTCGCCGAAGATAGAAAGCGCCTGGCTGGCTACCGCACGGGCAGATACATGAAGTACACCCGGTAATAATTCACCCGCCATTTTGAACATACTTGGAATCATTAACAACAAACCTTGGCTTGCTGTATAAGAGGTCGTTAAAGCACCGGCCTGTAACGAACCGTGCATGGTTGCAGACGCCCCGCCTTCAGATTGCATTTCTACAACGGATACCTCTTGGCCAAACAGGTTTTTCTTTCCGTTGGCTGCCCAAATGTCCACAAATTCCGCCATGTCGGAGGAGGGGGTGATTGGGTAGATACCGGCAACTTCGGTAAATGCATATGACACATATGCCGCCGCTTCGTTACCTTTCATTACTTTCATTTCCTTGCTCATAATATTTCTCCCTTCAAAATTATATAAGCAGAATCGAGATATTGCGACACCAATTAAATCTTTCCGCAAGGTTG